>Ga0196977_1000009_pt1 | contig 230324 bp, 209 predicted proteins | sample S3v_1013CmetaG_FD_148634 | JGI IMG/M metagenome (GOLD analysis project Ga0196977, IMG submission 148634) | Soil microbial communities from Anza Borrego desert, Southern California, United States - S3+v_10-13C | ecosystem: Environmental > Terrestrial > Soil > Desert | place: USA: California...
AGACGGGAACCCCGCCGCGCATCGATGGGCGCACCATCGACTTCTCCCGGCTACAGGAGCAGCCCGGCGACCGACCCGAACCGGTGTTCTCGTTCCTGGGCGAGCGCTCTTCGCACCCTCGGCAGGTGAGTTGCTGGATCACCCATACCAACGAGCGAACGCACGAAATCATTCGCGCGGGGCTCGACCGCTCGCCGATGTTCACCGGGGTGATCGAGGGCGTGGGGCCACGATATTGCCCTTCCATCGAGGACAAGATCCACCGCTTCGCGGGCAAGGCCGCGCACCAGATCTTCCTCGAGCCCGAAGGGCTGGAGACCCAGGAGTTCTATCCGAACGGCATCTCGACCAGCCTGCCTTTCGATGTCCAGCTGGAGCTGGTGCGCTCGATCCGGGGGCTGGAGCACGCCCACCTCCTGCGGCCCGGCTATGCCATCGAGTACGACTATTTCGATCCCCGGGCCCTGAAGGCCACCCTGGAAACCAAGGCCATCCAGGGGCTTTTCTTTGCAGGGCAGATCAACGGCACGACCGGGTACGAGGAAGCCGCCGCCCAGGGGCTCTTGGCCGGGGCAAACGCTGCGCTGCTCGCGCGTGGCGAGGCGGGTTGGTCGCCACGGCGCGATGAAGCCTATCTCGGTGTCTTGGTGGACGATCTCGTGACTCGCGGCGTTTCCGAGCCCTACCGCATGTTCACCAGCCGGGCAGAATACCGCCTGCAATTGCGCGAGGACAACGCCGACCTGCGCCTGACCGAGGTCGGCCGGAAGCTGGGCTTGGTCGACGATGCGCGATGGAATCGTTTCGCATCGAAACGAGACGCGATCGACCGCGAAACCGCCCGCTTGGCCGAAAGTTGGATCCAGCCCAACCGTGTTTCATTCGACGATCAAATCAAGGTCTTGGGCAAACCGCTGGAGCGTGAGCACTCGCTACTTGATCTCTTGCGGCGCCCTGAGGTGAGTTATAGCTCACTCTCGTCCCTGTGGCCGCCCGACGAGGCTATTGATGAAGCCACGCGCGAGCAGGTCGAGATCGCCGCCAAGTACGCCGGCTACATAGAACGCCAGAAAGAGGAGGTCCAGCGACAGTCCGGGCAGGAAGGCCTCGTCATTCCCCGTGACATGGACTATGGCGCCGTTCGCGGGCTCTCGCGTGAAGTGCAGCAGAAGCTCACCGCGCAGCGGCCCGAAACAGTGGGGCAGGCATCCCGAATCCAAGGCATGACGCCGGCTGCCATCTCGCTGCTCCTCGTGCACCTCAAGCGCCGCGGCGCGCGTTCACAGGCGGGCGCTGCGCGATGAGCCTCGAGACGGAGCTGGCGCAGGGGCTCGACGCCATGGGCCTGGCACTCGATGAGGCCGCGAGGCGCCGCCTGGTCGCGCACGTCGAGTTGGTGGCCAGGTGGAATCGCGTCCACAACCTCACCGCCGTTCGCGATCCTTCCCAGATGATCGTGCTGCACGTGCTGGACAGCCTGTCGCTGCTGCCGCACTTGGCGCATGCGCGCCGCATCCTCGACGTCGGAACGGGGGGAGGGTTTCCCGGCGTGCCCATCGCCATCGCGCGTCCCGAGCTCGAAGTCACGCTGCTCGACTCGAGCCACAAGAAGTGCTCCTTCCTCGAGCAGGCGCGCACGGAGCTCGCCCTGACGAACGTGGGAGTCACGTGCGAGCGCGTGGAGGCTTGCCGTTCCGGGCAATCGTTCGATGCCATCGTCTCGCGCGCCTTCGCCGAGCTGGCCGACTTCGTGTCGCAGGCCCAGCACTTGGCCGCGCCGGGGGCCCGCTTCCTCGCCATGAAGGGCGTGCATCCCTTCGAGGAAATCGCGCGCGTGCCCGCGACGCACCGCGTGGCCGAGGTGATCGAGCTGCGCGTCCCCGGCCTTGACGCCAAGCGCCACCTCGTCGTGATGCAGGCGGCATGAGCGCCGCGAGGCCGCGCGTCTTTGTCGTCGCCAACCAGAAGGGAGGCGTCGGCAAGACGTCCGTCGCGGTGAACCTCTGCGCGAGCCTCGCGCATTACGGACAGCGCGTGCTGCTGGTCGACCTGGATCCCCAGGGCAACGCGACGACCGGCAGCGGCGTCGACAAATCGGCGTGCGCGAGGACCGTGTACGGAGTGCTTCTGGGAGAGCACGGGCTCGCCGAGGCGGTGCTGCGCTGCGACGGCGCCTACGACATCGTGCCCGCCAACCGGGATCTCGCCGGCGCCGAAGTGGAGCTGATCGACATCGAGCGTCGCGAGTATCGGTTGAACGACGCGCTTGGCGGGTCGATTTCGGCCTACGACTTCGTCGTGATCGACTGCCCGCCTGCGCTCAACATGCTCACCGTCAATGGCTTCGCCGCCGCGGATGCCGTGATCATCCCTATGCAGTGCGAGTACTACGCCCTCGAGGGCCTTTCCGACCTCGTGGGCACGCTGCGCAAGGTCAAGCAGAATCTCAACCCGCGCATCGAGATCGAAGCGCTCGTGCGCACCATGTACGACCCTCGCAGCACTCTCACCGTGCAGGTGAGCGACGAGCTCAAGCGCCACTATGGCGACAAGGTCTTCGACACCGTGATCCCGCGCAACATCCGTATCGCCGAGGCGCCTTCCTTCGGCAAGCCCGTGCTGCTGCATGACCCTGGCTCGAAGGGGGCGCAGGCGCACCTGCAGTTCGCTCGCGAGCTGCTGGGGCGAAACGGCGTGGCGGTAAGGCAGGCCGAATCGGCATGAGTCGCCAAAAGGGGCTCGGGCGCGGCCTGGACGCGCTCCTCGGCGCGAACAACGACGCAAGGCCCAGGGGCGAACAAGAAGAGCTCGCGCAGTTGCCCGTGGCCAGCCTTCGGCCGGGAAAGTACCAGCCCCGGACCCGCATGGACCAGGCGTCGCTGGCGGAGCTCGCGGACTCCATCCGCGCGCGCGGCGTGATCCAGCCGATCGTCGTGCGTCCGGTGGGGCCGGCCCAATACGAAATCCTCGCAGGTGAACGCCGCTGGCGCGCAGCGCGCATCGCCGGATTGGAAAAGGTTCCGGCGCTGGTGCGCGATGTTCCCGACGAGGCGGCCCTGGGCATCGGCCTCATCGAGAACATCCAGCGCGAGGACCTGAATCCCCTCGAGGAAGCCAACGGACTGCGGCGGCTCATCGAGGAATTCCGCCTTACCCATGAGGAGGTCGCCGGCGCCGTCGGACGCTCGCGCGCCGGGGTGAGCAACCTGCTGCGCCTGCTCGAGCTCGCCCCGGCGGTGCAGGAGTTGCTGCAGGAAGGCCACATCGACATGGGCCATGCCCGTGCGCTTCTCGCGCTTTCGAAGGCGCGGCAGGTGGAGCTGGCCGAGCAGGTCAGGGCCCGCGGGCTTTCGGTTCGCGAGACCGAGCGGCTCGTGCGCGCCGCCATGGCGCCGCCCGCCGTGCGACGTGATGCGCCCACCCTCGACGCCGACGGGCGCCGTTTGCAGGAAGACTTGTCCGAGTCGCTCGGCGCGACCGTGCAGATCCGGCCGCGCGGGACCGGCAAGGGCTCCGTAGTGATCGAGTATTCGAGCCTGGACGAGCTCGCAGGGCTGGTGGAGCGGCTCAAGCGGCGCTGATCGGTGGCTGGAACATTGCTGCACCGCAAGGGGTTTTGACGCTCGCTCGCGCCAGCCGCTATAATTCAACGGTTTCGCCGCGCGGGCGCATGTTTTTCAAGCCTCAGCTCAGGCCCATCCGAATCGTCCTGCGGTGGCAGCTCATCGTCACCGCGGTTCTCACGCTGATCGCAGCACTCCTGTGGGGCAGGCATGGAGCGTTCTCCGCCGCCCTCGGGGGGCTGGTGAACGTCGTTTCGGGATGGGTGTATGGCTGGAGGGTGGCGCAAGGCGAGGCGCGCACCGCCGGGGAGGCGTTGCGGACGATGCTCAGGGCGGAGGCGCTGAAGATCCTGCTGATCGTCGTCCAGCTCTCGGGCGTGCTCGCGTATTACAGGGAGATCGTGCACGCGGCTTTTTTCGCGGCCTTCGTGATCACCGTGATGGTGTTCGCCGCGGCCATAGCGGTGCGCGATCCGGAGAACAAGACCCCCGGTCCCCCGGGGACCAGCGACGGAAGATAAGTCCAGCATGGCCGCCTCGTACGCAAATCCCTCCGAATACATCGGTCACCACCTCACGTTCATGGCCAAGCCGCTCGGCGACGGAGGCTTCTGGACGCTGCACGTGGATTCGCTGGTGGTCTCGATCCTGCTCGGCTTTGTCGGCCTCGGCTTCATCTGGTGGGTTGCCAAGGGTGCTACCGCCGGCGTGCCCACCAAGCGCCAGGCGTTCGTGGAGATCCTCTTCGACTTCATCGACGACCAGGTGAAGGGCATATTCCACGGCGACCGCAACCGGTTCGTGGCCCCGCTCGCGCTCACGGTGTTCGTCTGGGTGATCCTGATGAACAGCATGGACTTCCTGCCGGTGGATATCGTGGCCGCGGGCACCAAGCTGATCCCCGGCGCGGACCATGGATTCCGCATCGTTCCCACTGCCGACGTGAACACGACCTTCGCGCTGGCGCTGTCGGTGTGGATCCTCATGATCGGCTTCGCCATAGGCGTCAAGGGGGCAGGAGGCTTCCTGCACGAGCTCTTCTGCGCGCCCTTCGGCTCCAACCCGCTGCTGTGGCCGCTCAACTTCCTCTTCAACCTCGTCGAGTACATCTCGAAGCCGCTGTCGCACTCGCTGCGCCTCTTCGGGAACATGTACGCCGGCGAGATCATCTTCCTGCTTCTCTGGCTCATGGCCGCCGTAGGCGTGGTCGGATCCATCGCGGCGATCGTGCTCGGCCTGGGCTGGGCGATCTTCCACATCCTCATCGTGGCGCTCCAGGCCTACATCTTCATGATGCTCACCATCGTCTACATACAGATGGCGCACGAAGGCCACTGATCCCAACCGCTTTCTTCACCAGTCATCACCCGAAAGGAAAATCAGAATGGACAAGCTCCAACTCATCGCCATGATCCAGGCGTATACCAGCGTCGGCATCGGCCTGATGATCGGCCTGGGCGCGCTCGGCGCGTGCGTGGGCGTGGGCATCATGTGCAGCCGCTTCCTCGAAGGCGCGGCGCGCCAGCCCGAGTTGATGCCGCAGCTGCAGGCCAAGGTCTTCCTGCTGCTGGGCCTCATCGACGCCTCGTTCATCATCGGCGTGGGCCTCGCGATGTTCTTCGCGTTCGCCAACCCGCTCCTGACCCAGGTCCGATAACGCCGTCCATGACTGTTCGAATTCCCCCAGCCGCGTCCAACATTTGCTCCCTCTCCCCGGGTTCCCGTTTGGGGCGGGAATCCGAGGGCAGAGGGTTGGGGAGAGGGTCGCCATGAATCTGAATTTCACTCTGGTCGCGCAAGCCATCACCTTCGCGCTATTCATATGGTTCTGCGTGAAGTTCGTCTGGCCGCCCCTGCTGCGGGCGATCGAGACGCGCCAGAAGGCCATCGCCGACGGGCTCGCGGAGGCCGAGCGTGGCCGCTCCTCGCTCGCCGATGCGCAGAAGCAGACCGAGGTCCTGGTCAGCGAGGCGAAAGCGCGGGCGCAGGAGATCGTCTCGGCGGCCGAGAAGGCCGCGAGCCAGCGCATCGAGGAGTCGAAGCTGCAGGCCAAGACGGAAGGCGAGCGCATCGTCGCCGCTGCCCACGCGCAGGTGCAGCAGGAAGTGCAGTCGGCCAAGCAACAGCTGCGTGAGCAGGTGGCGCAGCTCGCCGTGAGCGGCGCCGAGAAGATCTTGCGCCGTGAAGTCGATGCGAAGGCGCATGCCGACATGCTCGACCAGCTCAAGGCGCAGCTCTAGCATGGCCGAGCTGGCTACAGTCGCGCGGCCCTACGCCGAGGCCGCTTTCCGTTCCGCGCTCGACCAGCAGGCGCTCGCCGCCGTCTCGGAGGGCCTTCGGCTCGTGGCTGCCATCGCCCGCGACGAGCAGATGCACGACGTGCTGCTCAACCCGAAGGTGAGCGCGCAGCAGAAGAAGGACATCTTCGAGGCGGCCGCCGGCGGCAGGCTGCACGCCGACGTGAAGCGTCTGGTCTCCATGCTGGTCGACAACCACCGGGCGGTGCTGATCGGCTCCATCGAGGAGCAGTTCGCGCAGCTAAAGGACGAGCACGAGCGCGTGCTGCGCGCGCGCATCACCAGCGCGCAGCCCCTTACCGATGCGCAGCGCGCCGACATCGTCGCCGCGCTGGAGCGTCGTTACGGCAAGAAGATCGAAGCCGAGCTGGACGTGGACCCGCAGCTTCTCGGCGGGGCGCGCGTGCAGGTCGGCGACCAAGTCATCCACGCATCGGTGCGTGACGCGCTGGCCCAGATGGCCGCGGCTCTGAGCCGATAGCGAACCAGGAGCAACGAATGCAAATCAACCCGTCCGAAATCAGCGAACTGATCAAGTCGAAGATCCAGAACCTGCAGGTTGCCGCGGAGAAGCGCAACGAGGGGACGGTGATCTCGGTGACCGACGGCATCTGCCGCATCCACGGCCTGGCCGACGTGATGCAGGGCGAGATGCTCGAGTTTCCAGGCAATGTGTTCGGACTTGCGCTCAACCTCGAGCGCGACTCCGTGGGCGCCGTCGTGCTGGGCGCCTACGAGCACATCTCCGAGGGCGATACGGTCAAGTCGACCGGCCGCATCCTGGAAGTCCCGGTGGGGCCGGAGCTGATCGGCCGCGTGGTGAACTCGCTCGGGCAGCCCATCGACGGCAAGGGCCCGGTGAACGCGAAGATGACCGAGCCGATCGAGAAGGTCGCCCCGGGCGTGATCGCGCGCAAGTCGGTGTCGCAGCCGGTGCAGACGGGCCTCAAGTCGATCGACGCCATGGTGCCGGTCGGCCGAGGCCAGCGCGAGCTCATCATCGGCGACCGCCAGACCGGCAAGACCGCCGTCGCCGTCGACGCCATCATCAACCAGAAGGGCAAGGACCTCTTCTGCGTCTATGTCGCCGTGGGCCAGAAAGCCTCCACCATCGCCAACGTCGTTCGCAAGCTCGAGGAGTCGGGCGCGATGGCCTACACCATCGTGGTCGCGGCCTCGGCCTCGGATCCGGCGGCGATGCAGTACATCGCGCCGTACTCGGGCTGCACCATGGGCGAGTACTTCCGCGACCGCGGCCAGGACGCCCTCATCATCTACGACGACTTGACCAAGCAGGCCTGGGCCTATCGCCAGATCTCGCTGCTGCTGCGCCGGCCGCCGGGCCGCGAGGCATATCCCGGCGACGTGTTCTATCTCCACAGCCGCCTGCTCGAGCGCGCGGCGCGGGTGAACGAGGACTATGTCGAGAAGTTCACCAACGGCGCGGTCAAGGGCAAGACGGGCTCGCTCACGGCGCTGCCGGTGATCGAGACGCAGGCGGGTGACGTGTCCGCCTTCGTGCCGACGAACGTGATCTCCATCACCGACGGCCAGATCTTCCTCGAGACCGACCTCTTCAACGCCGGCATCCGTCCCGCGATCAACGCCGGCATCTCGGTGTCGCGAGTGGGCGGCGCGGCGCAGACCAAGGTCATCAAGAAGCTGGGCGGCGGCGTGCGCCTGGCGCTCGCGCAGTACCGTGAGCTCGCGGCCTTCGCGCAGTTCGCCTCCGACCTGGACGAGGCCACGCGCAAGCAGCTCGAGCGCGGCCGGATGGTGACGGAGCTCATGAAGCAGCCGCAGTACCAGCCGTTGCAGGTCTGGGAGATGGCCCTCGTGCTCTTCGCCGTGAACAACGGCTACTACGACGACATCGACGTGAAGAAGGCGCTCGCCGCCGAGCGCGCGATGCGCGACTTCGTGAAGAGCAAGTACGGCGAGCTGGCCGACCGCATCGAGTCGACCAAGGACCTCTCCAAGGACGACGAGGCGAAGCTTCACGAAGCCATAAAAGACTTCAAGAAGAACGTTGCTTACTAGGGCATAGCGATGGCTGGCTCGAGAGAAATCCGCACCAAGATCAAGAGCGTGCAGAACACGCGCAAGATCACCAAGGCCATGGAAATGGTCGCCGCCTCCAAGATGAGGAAGGCGCAGGAGCGCATGCGCCATGCGCGCCCCTATGGCGACAAGATCCGCACCATCGCCTCGCACCTGGCGCACGCCAACACCGAGTACCGCCATCCGTTCCTGGTGAAGCGCGAAGGCGTGAAGGACGTCGGCATCATCGTCGTCACCTCCGACAAGGGTCTGTGCGGCGGCCTCAACACGAACGCCCTGCGCCTGGCGCTGGGCAAGGTGCGCGAGCTCCAGGGCGAGGCGCGCGGGGTGCTGCTCACCGCGATCGGGAACAAGGGTTTCGGTTTCCTGCAGCGCTTCGGAGGCAACATCGTTTCGCACGTGACCGGGCTGGGCGACACGCCGCACATGGAAAAGCTGGTCGGGCCGGTCAAGGTGCAGATCGACGCGTTCACCCAGGGCAAGATCGGCACGCTCTATATCGTCTACACGAAGTTCATCAACACCATGAAGCAGGAGCCGGTGGTGGAGCAGCTGCTGCCGCTGCCGGCCGATCGCCTGAAGAAGGACGAGCGTGCCGCGCGCCAGAACTGGGACTACCTCTACGAGCCCGATGCCCGCGTGGTCCTCGACCAGCTGCTCACGCGCTACGTCGAGCAGATCATCTACCAGTCGGTCGCGGAGAACATCGCGAGCGAGCAGTCGGCCCGGATGGTCGCGATGAAGTCGGCCAGCGACAACGCCTCGAGCGTGATAGACGACCTCACGCTGGTCTACAACAAGTCGCGGCAGGCGGCCATCACCAAGGAATTGTCGGAAATCGTCGGCGGCGCAGCCGCCGTCTAGACCCCACGTCAGGAAAAGAATCCATGAGCACCCAAATGAACGAAGGCAAGATCGTCCAGTGCATCGGCGCGGTGATCGACATCCAGTTTCCCCGCGACAGCATGCCGAACATCTACGACGCGCTGAAGCTGGTCGAGGACGGAGCCAAGTCCTTCGCGGAGAAGGACCTCACGTTCGAGGTCGAGCAGCAGCTGGGTGACGGGGTGGTGCGAACCATCGCGATGGGGTCCTCCGACGGCCTGCGCCGCGGCATGAGGGTCGCCAACACCGGCGCGCCGATCTCGGTGCCGGTCGGACCCGCCACCCTCGGGCGCGTCATGGACGTGCTCGGGCGCCCGATCGACGAGCGCGGCCCGGTCACGAGCGACGAGCGCCGCTCGATCCACGCCGCGCCCCCCAAGTTCGACGAGCTGTCGCCCTCGGTGGAGCTGCTCGAGACCGGCATCAAGGTGATCGACCTGGTGGCGCCCTTCGCCAAGGGCGGCAAGGTCGGCCTCTTCGGCGGCGCGGGCGTGGGCAAGACGGTGAACATGCTCGAGCTCATCAACAACATCGCCAAGCAGCACAGCGGACTGTCGGTGTTCGCGGGCGTGGGCGAGCGCACCCGCGAGGGCAACGACTTCTACCACGAGATGTCCGAAGCCAAGGTCATCGTCCAGGACAACCTGGGCGAATCCAAGGTCGCGATGGTGTTCGGGCAGATGAACGAGCCCCCCGGCAACCGCCTGCGCGTGGCGCTGACGGGCCTTACCATGGCCGAGCGCTTCCGCGACGAGGGCCGCGACATCCTCTTCTTCGTCGACAACATCTATCGCTTCACGCTCGCGGGCACCGAGGTTTCGGCGCTGCTCGGCCGCATGCCGTCCGCGGTGGGCTACCAGCCGACGCTTGCCGAGGAGATGGGGCGGCTGCAGGAGCGCATCACGTCCACCAAGAAGGGCTCGATCACCTCGATCCAGGCGGTGTACGTGCCGGCGGACGACCTGACGGACCCGTCTCCAGCCACCACCTTCGGCCACCTCGATGCGACCGTCGTGCTCTCGCGCGACATCGCCGCGCTCGGCATCTACCCCGCGGTGGACCCGCTCGACTCGACCTCGCGCCAGGTGGACCCGAACGTCATCGGCGAGGAGCACTACAACACCACCCGTGCCGTGCAGGCGGTGCTGCAGCGCTACAAGGAGTTGCGCGACATCATCGCGATCCTGGGCATGGACGAGCTCTCCCCCGAGGACAAGCTGGCCGTGGGCCGCGCGCGCAAGATCCAGCGCTTCCTGTCGCAGCCCTTCCACGTCGCCGAGGTGTTCACCGGATCGCCGGGCAAGTACGTGCCGCTCAAGGACACGATCAAGGGCTTCAACATGATCGTGAACGGCGAGTGCGACAGCCTTCCCGAGCAGGCCTTCTACATGGTGGGCCCGATCGAGGAAGCATTCGAGAAGGCGAAGACGCTGCAATAAGGGTTACCCATGGCAAGAAAACTCCAGGTCGACATCGTCAGCGCCGAAGCCTCGATCTTCTCGGGCGAGGCCTCCATGGTCATCGCGCCCGGCGAGGGTGGCGAGCTCGGGATCATGCCGGAGCACATGCCTCTGCTCACGCGCATCAAGCCGGGCACGGTTCGTATCCAGCCGGCGGCGGGTGGGGAGGAAGAGGTGATCTACGTGTCCGGCGGCATGATGGAGGTGCAGCCCGATCGGGTGACGGTCCTCGCCGACACCTCGGTGCGCGCCCACGACCTCGACGAGGCCAAGGCCATGGAGGCCGAGCGCCTCGCCAAGGAAGCGCTCGCCAATCGCACCGGCGCCCTCGAAGTCGCCAAGGCGCAGGCCGAGCTCGCCGAGGCGGCGGCGCAAATCGCCGCGATCCGCAAGCTGCGGCAGCGCCGCTGAGGCGCCCGGCGGAACCGCCGGGTTGTCGAGGGATCACAAGGTCCCATGAGTCAAGGCAAACCCCTGCAGGTAGTGCTCCTCGCGGCCGGCCAGGGCAAGCGCATGCACTCGGACCTGCCCAAGGTCCTGCACCCGCTCGCCGGCCAGCCGCTGCTCGGGCACGTGTTGCGAGCCGCGCGCGCCTTGTCTCCTTCCCGCCTTTGCGTGGTGGTCGGCCATGGCGCGGAGAAAGTGCGCGAGCGCATCACGGATTCCGACTTGTTTTGGGCCTTGCAGCCGCAGCAACTGGGCACGGGGCACGCAGTGGCGCAGGCGCTTCCCCAGCTCGCGCCCGATGGCACGGTGCTGGTGCTTTATGGCGACGTGCCGCTCATCGCGGTCCAGACCCTGCAGCGACTCGTTGAGGCCGCCGAGTCGGGCGCCCTTGGCTTGCTCACGCAGAAAGTGGAGCAGCCGAAGGGCTACGGCCGTATCGTTCGGGATGCGGCGGGCAAGGTGGTCCGCATCGTCGAGGAGAAGGACGCGAGCGAGGCCGAGCGGGCCATCCGTGAGGTCAATACCGGCATCGTCGCCGCGCCGCGCGCGAAGCTGGATGGCTGGCTTTCGAGGCTGCGCAACGACAATGCGCAGGGCGAGTACTACCTCACCGATATCGTCGCCGCGGCGGTTGCCGACGGCACCAGGGTGGAGGTGCGTTGTCCGGCCGCGAGCCATGAAAGCCTCGGCGTCAACAGCAAGTCCGACCTTGCAATGCTCGAACGGCTGTTCCAGGCGGACCAGGCGCGCAAGCTGCTCGAGGCCGGCGCATCACTGGCAGACCCGGCGCGCATCGACGTACGGGGCGAGCTCACGTGCGGGCGCGACGTGATGATCGACGTCGGCTGCATCTTCGAAGGGACCGTGCGCATCGGCGACGGCAGCAGCATCGGCGCCTACTGCATCCTGCGCGACGTGAGCGTCGGGCCCGGCAGCGAGATCAAGCCCTATACCCATGCGGAGGAAGCGAGCATCGGCGCCAACACGCGCATCGGCCCGTACGCGCGCATCCGCCCCGGCACCCTGCTCTCGGACGATGTCCACGTGGGTAACTTCGTCGAGGTGAAGGCCACCAGCATGGGTCGCGGCAGCAAGGCCAATCACCTCACCTACCTCGGCGATTCGAGCATCGGCGCCGATTGCAACATCGGCGCCGGGACCATCACCTGCAACTACGACGGCGCCAACAAGCACCGCACCGTGATCGAGGACGACGTGCATATCGGCTCCGACGTGCAGCTCATCGCGCCGGTGACCGTCGGCAAGGGGGCCACGGTGGCCGCCGGCGCCACCATCGTCGATGACGTTCCCCCCGGCGGCCTCACGCTCACCCTGAAGAAGCAGGTCTCCAAGCCGGACTGGCAACGCCCGCGAAAGAAGAAGGGCTAGCGCTGCGCGATCGCGCCGGCGAGCGCGGGTGCTGCCGGGTCCGCAGCGAGCATCACGCTGGCCGTGACACCGATCGTCAGCGCGACGACCGCCGATGCGAAGGCGCGCATGAACATCCCGAGCGCATCGGTCGCCATCCAGGCGCACTCCTCGGCGTTGGGAGAAGGATCGTGGTTGCGAAGGTCGTCGGTCATTGCGGGTCTCCGGTGTGCAAGCGAGACCAAGGCTACGCGCGCACCGGCGTGTCCACGAGTGAGTTTGTGGGGCCGGGAAAGCTGAAAATCCGACACATTCCCGCGCAGCGGAAAGGCTTTCCGCGCTACCTCACCACCGCGCTGGTGGTTTCTTGTTGATGGTGATGAAGCGATTTTCCACGGTGATGTAGCCCCCTGCGGAAAGGTCCCGGAAGATGCGGCTCACCATGTCGCGCGAGGCGCCGACGCGCTCGGCGATCTCCTGCTGCGTGATCTTTTCGGGAATGTGGAGCTTGCCTTCCTTCTCCACCGCCAGGTTGAGCAGCAACCGAGCCACGCGTCCGTATACGTCCAGCAGCGCCAGATCCTTCACGCTGTTGGTCGCCAGCCGCGCGCGGTCGATGATCTTGGAAATCATGTCCAGGGCGAAATCGGGGTTGCCGCGGATCGCCTCGCGAATCGGGTCGCGCGCGACCACCGAGAAGGTGCTGGGCTCGAGCGTCATCACCGAGGCCGACCGGGGCTTGCCGTCGAGGGCCATCTCGCCCACGTATTCCCCGGGCCCCTGCATGTCGAGGATCATCTCGTGGCCCTCGGTGTCCGAGATGAAGACCTTTACCCGCCCCGAAAGGATGACGAAGACGGAGTCGCTCGAATCACCCTCCGTGATGAACACGGTGTTCTTCGGATAGGTGCGCAGGCGCCCGAGCGAGGCGAGCTGCCTCGTGAACGCATCGGTGATGCCGTTGAGCTGCGCGGCGCTGGGCGTGTCCCCTGTCATTTTTTCTCGCTGTACGGGGTTTGCCGGAGTCTAGCACCGCGCCCCTGCCACGTTAAGATCGGGCATGGCGCCACCCGAGCCACGCGAGCATCGAACGCCCCGCGGCTTTTCCTTCGTCGCCGTGGCGCTGCTCGGCCTGGCCTTCGCTTTCACGCCCTGGGCGGACCAGCTGGACAATCGCATTCTCGACGCGCAATGGCGAACCTTGCGCAAGTTCGACATTCGCCCGGCCCCGCCCGAGATCGTCATCGTCGGCATCGACGAGCGCACCGCGCAGGCGATCGCCGCGCCGCCGGGAATGTGGCACGAGGCGCTCGGCATGGCATTGGTGCGCCTGGCATCGGCGCGGCCTCGCGCCATCGCGCTGGAAATAGGGTTGCCGGAGCGCTCCTTCGACGATGTGCGCCCGGGACTGGATCGCGCCCTGCTCGTGGGGCTTGCGGCCGCGCGTGAAAACGGCCCGCTGGTCGCATCCCTGACCATCGATGCACGCACCCGTGCTGCACGCCCCATTCACCTTCCGTACCTCGCGCTGCTTGGCGAGGAACGCCTCGGCCTGGGCCTGGTCGCGCGCGACGGCGACGGGGTAACGCGGCGCTATGCGCTGCGGGTGCCCACGGAGGATGGCGCGTTTCCGACGCTGGTCGGGCGCCTGTGCCGCGCGCTTTCACGCGATTGCACCGAGGGCCTGCTGCACTTCGCCCTCGGCGAGCCCTTCGCCTACGTGCCCCTGCAGCGGCTTCTCGAAATTCGCGATACCGAGCGGCTGGCGCGCTTGTTTCGCGATCGCATCGTGTTGTTGGGCGACACCAGCCGATTTGGCGGACGCATCCCCGTGCCCGTGAACGTGGCGGCCTGGGAAGATGCGGTTGGGGACATGCCATCGGCCGTGGTGCATGCGCAGTCGTTGCGCACCGCCTTGCAGGACGCCGCTCCACGAGAAGCTTCCAGGCCGTTGGTGGCCGTAGTGCTGAGCCTCGCCGCGCTGCTGGCGCTGATGAAGCGCCCGTTGCACGCGCTCATCGTCGGCGTCATCGCCGCGATGAGCTTCTTTGCCGGCGCCACCTTGCTGCTTCGGACGGGGCTTTTCATGCCGCTCGCCGGCGCTCTCGGCACCTTGGCGATCGCATTCCTTTGGGTTTCTGCGCGCAGCTTCGGCAGCGAATTCGAGTTTCGACGGCGGCGCTGAGGGCGGTCGCGTTTGTCCGATTTTCTGCATCGCGGATGTGGCAAATGTGGATGCCGTCCGCCGCGTCGGGTCGCATCATTCGTCTCAGGTTGTGGGTCCCCTCCTCTCCCGCAGCCTGCTAGGCGGTGAGGCCAAGAGCACTGCCTTTCGCTTCCTCCCCCCGGTCCCCAGGCCGGGGGGAGACCGTTTTTCCGCCGCTCGACGTGGGAAAATGGCGCTCCCTGCCACGGAGCCTTCCGAACCATGTGTGGAATCGTTGCTGCCATCGCCAGCCGTGACGTGGTTCCCCTGCTCACCGAGGGCCTGAAGCGCCTAGAGTACCGCGGGTACGACTCCGCCGGCATGGCGGTGCTCGGCGAGACCATTCGCCGCGTCCGCCGCGTCGGCCGCGTGGCCGAAATGGAGAGCGCCGTGCGTGCGGAGGCGCTCGAAGGCATCGTCGGCATCGCGCACACCCGTTGGGCGACTCACGGCGGCGTGACCGAGCCGAATGCCCATCCCCATGTGTCCCGCAACGAGATCGCCGTGGTGCACAACGGCATCATCGAGAACCACGAGGAGCAGCGTGCCCGCCTCGCCGCGCTCGGATACACCTTCGACTCCCAGACCGACACCGAGGTCGTCGCACACCTGATCCACCACTACTTCAAGGCCTCGCGCGACCTCTTCGAGGCCACTCGCCTCGCCGCCGCGGACCTGCACGGCGCCTATGCACTGGGAGTGGTCGCCCTCGATGCGCCCGACATGATCACTGGCGCGCGCATGGGCTGCCCGCTGGTCGTGGGGCTGGGCGAGGGCGAGAACTTCCTCGCCTCGGACGTCTCGGCCGTGATCGCACAGACGCGGCGCGTGATCTACCTGGAGGACGGCGACGTCGTCGCCCTCGCGCGTACGGGCGTCGAGGTCGTCGATGGCCTCGGCCGGTCCGTCGAGCGGCCGGTGCACCTCTCGGAGCTGAGCGCCGATGCCGTGGATCTGGGCCCGTACCGGCACTACATGCAGAAGGAAATCCACGAGCAGCCGCGCGCCATCTCCGACACCATCGAAGCCGTGGCCGAGGGTCGCATCGATATCGACGCACTTTATGGCGAAGGCGCCTCGCAGGTCCTGCGAGAAATCGACTCGGTGCTGGTGCTCGCCTCGGGCACGAGCTACTACGCGGGCCTGGTCGCGCGACACTGGATCGAGGCGTTGGCATCGCTACCGTGCGGCGTGGAGCTCGGCCACGAGTACCGCTACCGGCAATCGATCCCGAATCCCCGGCAACTGGTGGTGACGATCTCGCAATCGGGCGAAACGCTCGACACGATGGAAGCGCTCAAGCGCGCGCGCGAGTTGGGCCATGACCGCACGCTCTCGATCTGCAACGTACGCGAGAGCGCCATTCCCCGCGCCTCGCGCTTCGTCTTCCACACCCGCGCCGGCGCGGAGATCGGCGTCGCCTCCACCAAGGCCTTCACGACGCAGCTGGCCGCGCTCTACATCCTCACGCTCGCCATCTGCAAGGCGCGCGGGCGCCTGGACGCATCAGCCGAGCACGAGGCGATCGAGCAGCTCAGGTTCGTCCCCGGCAGCGTGCAGCACGCGCTCAACCTGGAACCGCAGATCCGCGCGTGGGCCGAGCGTTTCGCCGAGCGCGACCATGCGCTCTTCCTCGGGCGGGGGCTGCACTACCCGGTCGCGCTCGAAGGGGCGCTCAAGCTCAAGGAAATTTCCTACATCCACGCGGAGGCCTATCCCGCGGGAGAGCTCAAGCACGGCCCGCTCGCGCTGGTCGACGCCGACATGCCGGTCGTGTTCATCGCCCCCAACGACACGCTGCTCGAGAAGGTGAAGTCGAACATGCAGGAAGTCCGTGCACGCGGCGGCGAGCTGTACGTCTTCGCCGACCTGGACAGCCATTTCACGCAAAGCGAGGGGGTACACGTGATCCGGACCCCGCGGCACGCCGGATGGCTTTCCCCGATCGTCCACGCGGTGCCGGTGCAGCTGCTGGCCTATCACACCGCCTTGCGCCGGGGCACCGACGTCGACAAGCCCCGCAATCTCGCCAAGGCCGTGACGGTCGAATAGGAAGCCGCGCTCCAGCCGCAAGTCTGTAGTCCTACCGGCGCACGTCGCCGTGTCCCAGCGACAGGCGGGATTCGACCGTCCTACGCAGGAATCGGAAGTAGGCCCGCAGACCGTGGCCCCCTTTCGCGGCACATTGTCAGGGTCGACAACTCCCTCCGAACAGGAGCTTTCCATGAGCATCATTTGGGCGATCGTCATCGGTTTCATAGTGGGCCTCATCGCCAAGGCCCTGATGCCCGGGCGTGATCCGGGCGGCTTCATCGTCACCGCCCTGCTGGGTATCGTCGGCGCCGTCGTCGCGACGTTCCTCGGACAGGCCATGGGGCTGTACGCCTCGGGCCAATCCGCCGGGTTCATCGCCTCGGTGATCGGCGCGATCGTCGTCCTCTTCATCTACAACATGGTGCGGGGACGCCGCCGCGCGCTGTAACGGCCGGCAGCAAGGCACGGCGGCCGACGGCAACCCGTCGGCCGTTTTTTATTTACGACCCGGGCTCGATGGGCCGGGTCTCGCCCACTTTCATCACGTCGAACCCGCCCGGCGGAATGCCGCGGGCGGCACGTTCCCGGGCCAGCCAGGCCGGCGGCTCGTCCAGGGGTTCGTCGGTGAGGTTCTCGAACGTCCCCCAATGCATGCCGATCGCGCGCGCCGCGCGCAGGTCCTCGCGCACCTTCAGCGCCTCGGGGACGTCCACGTGATGGACCTTCATGAACCAGCGGGGCGCATACGCACCGATCGGGATGAGGGCCAGGTCGAATGGGCCCAGTCGCGTACCGATGTCGGCCGTGTCGCGCGAGTAACCCAGGTCGCCGGTATGGATCACCTTGCGCCCGCCGCCTTCGATAACCCAACCGCCCCACAATGACCGGTTGGTGTCCCAGAGCGTGCGCTTGCTCCAATGCTGCACCGGGACCAGCGTGAAGGCGAGTCCGCCTTCAGGGCGCACCTGCCACCAGTCGAGCTCTTCCACGCGGCTGATGCCCTTGCCGGCGAACCACGCGCGAAGGCCGAGCGGCACCAGGAAGAGCGGGCTCCCAGCCGGGCGCGCGGCAAGTGCCTTCACGGTCGCCTCGTCGAGGTGGTCGTAATGGTTGTGTGATACGAGCACGACGTCGATGCGAGGCAACTCGTCCAGCTGCAGCGGCAGTGCGACGATGCGCTTGGGCCCCGCGAACGAAACCGGCGAAGCGCGCTGGGAGAAATGCGGGTCGACCAGCACGTTGCGTCCGCCCAGCTGCAGCAGGAAGGAAGCATGGCCCAGCCACGTGACCGTGGGACGCGCAGTGTTCTCGCGCAGCGCTCCCACGTCCGTGCGCATCCAGGGTGTGTTCCAGCCGCCGGGCGGCGGCGGTGGCACGCCATCCCGGAGCTGCTCCCACTTCCATAGCCAGAAGCTCTGGTGCCGCTCGTGGGGGTAGTTGTTGCGGAAGCCCTCGGCGGTATGGTGCGTCGGCGCCTGTTGCGCGAAGATCCCGCACGAAGTCGAAGCGGCGAAGAGGCACAGCACGCCGCAGCCGCCAAGGGCGCGTGGGGAAAGGCGTTCACTTCGCTCGGCCACGCGCGTTTCGACCCATTTCGATGACGTGGGGAAAGCCTAGCAGCATCGATGAGAAAATGCGGCGATGGAATCGAACCCGGCGAACGGTCCGCTCGAGGGCCTGAAAGTGGTGGAGCTCGGCACGTTGATTGCCGGCCCGTATTGCGCGCGCCTGCTCGCGGAGTTCGGCGCCGAGGTCGTCAAGGTCGAGACGCCCGGCGAGGGAGATCCGCTGCGCAAGTGGCGCAAGCTCCACGAGGGCAATTCACTCTGGTGGTACGCCCAGGCCCGCAACAAGAAGTCGGTCGCGGTGGACCTTCGACAGCCGGAGGGCCAGGAGGTGGTGCGGCGGCTCACGCGCGATGCCGACATCGTGGTGGAGAACTTTCGCCCGGGCACCCTGGAGAAATGGGGCCTGGGCTACGATGCGCTGGCTGCCGCCAACCCGCGGCTGGTGATGGTGCGCCTGTCCGGATTCGGCCAGAGCGGTCCCTACCGCGACCGGCCCGGGTTCGGCGCGATCGGCGAATCGATGGGCGGCATGCGCTACATCACCGGTTATCCCGACCGTGCCCCGGTGCGCGTGGGCATCTCGATCGGCGATTCCCTCGCCGCCATGTTCGGGGTGATCGGCGCGCTCATGGCGATACACCATCGCGACAAGTCGGGCCGTGGCCAGGTGGTGGACGTAGCGCTTTACGAGGCGGTGTTCGCCATGATGGAGTCGATGCTGCCGGAATATGGTTTCGAAGGCTTCGTGCGCGAGCGCAGCGGCGCTTCGCTGCCGGGGATCGTCCCCTCGAACACGTACCCCTGCCGGGACGGGCGCTACGTGGTGATCGGCGCCAACGCCGATTCCATCTTCAAGCGGATGATGCGGGCCATCGGGCATCCCGAGCTCGCCGAGGATCCCGGCCTTGCCAGCAACGCGGGACGCGTGCAGCGCACCGAAGAGCTCGACCGCGTCATCGGCGAATGGACGTCGCGGCATGACCTCGAAGAGGTCCTTCGCGTGCTGGAAAAGGCCGAAGTGCCCTCCGGGAGGATCTATTCGATCGCCGACATCGCCGCGGACATGCATTACCAGGCGCGCGGCATGATCGAGCGGCACCGCCTGGGGGATCGCGACCTGCTGCTGCCGGGCATGGTGCCGAAGCTGTCGGAGACGCCCGGCGCCACGCGCTGGATCGGCCCGCGCCTGGGAGAGCACACCGATGCGGTCCTCGCGAGGCTCGGCTACGCGGCGGCTGAGATCGCAGCGCTGCGTGCGAAGAAGGCCGTGGGCTGACTCAGCCCGCGCGCCGGCGGTAGAAGTAGTAATCCGCCGAGAAGGCCACGCGCGTTTCGGCGCCGAGGTTGGCGGTGGTGCAGCCATCGGTGGGGGCGGCTCCGCCGGAGGTGTTGGCGCGCAGGATGCTGGTGACGCCGGCGAACATTCCCGTGGAGGACATCGGCTGCGCGCGATAACGCGCCCAGGGGAGGTTGTTCGTGCCGGCCGGCTGGGTGGAACGCACCACGCCGGACACGCTGCTGCGATCGCTCAGCGATTCCCAGAGATTGACCGTCTTGTGCGTGGCGACGCTCCGCGATCCCTCGAAAAGCGTCGCGTCCGGCGCGGTGAAGTACCAGGAGGCCCTGCTGGCATCGCTCGGGGAGGCCTTGCACTGGTAGACGTGCACGCCATTGGCCGAAAGCACGAACGCGGGCGCCTCGTCGGCGGCGGCGCGAATGCCCGCGCCCAGCCCGGCGGGCTCGGCGACCTGGGCGAGCGCGGCGACGGAAAGCACGGACGCCAGCGAAGCGGCTACGAGGCGTTTCATGGGGCCTCCGGACAGGGTGTGCTTGCTGGGGAAGACACGCGCGGCCGCGCCGGGGTTCCGCGTAGAATCCCGGTTTCGACAGCCGCGATTCCATGCGCATCTACGTGAATGACGTCGCCGTGCGCGACGGATTCCAGATCGAGCCGGCCTTCGTGCCCACCGCCACGAAGGTCGAGCTCGTGAACCAGCTCTCGCGCACCGGCGTGCACAAGATCGAGGTGACCTCCTTCGTCTCCCCCAAGGCGGTCCCGGCCCTAGCCGACGCGCGCGACGTGCTGGCCGGCATCGACCGCGTTCCGGGCGTCATCTACGTGGCTCTGGTGCCGAACATCCGCGGGGTCCAGGACGCGGCCGCCTGCGTACACAAGCCCGACGAGGTGAACGGCGTGGTGTCGGCCTCGGAAACCCACAACCGCGCCAACATCAACCGCACCCACGAGCAGTCCCTGGCGGAGCTGCCGACGATGGTGCGCGTCGCTCACGACGCGGGCATGAAAATCACCATGAGCCTGTCCACCTCTTTCGGATGCCCGTTCGAGGGGCGGGTGCACGAAGACGTCGTGCTCGATTTCGTCGAGCGTTTCCGCGAGCTTGGCTTCGACGGCATTTCCCTCGCGGACACCACCGGCATGGCGAATCCGCGGCAGGTGGCCGAGCTCACCGCCAGGGTGCTGGAGAATTTTCCGCCACCTGCCGAGGACTACTACACCCTGCACTTCCACAACACGCGTGGCATGGGGCTTGCGAACGTCGTGGCCGGCATCGAGGCCGGCGTGCGCGCCTTCGACGGCTCGCTGGCGGGGTTGGGTGGCTGCCCGTTCGCGCCTGGGGCCTCGGGCAACATCTGCACCGAGGACATGGTGAACATGCTCGAGGACATGGGATACGACACTCGCGTGGACCTCGCCAAGCTGCTGGCGGTCTCGCGCCGCATTCCGGTGGTGGTGGGTCACGACACGCCCGGCCAGGTCATGAAGTCGGGCCAGACGCTCGAGCTGCACGAGCTGCCGCAATCGCTGAGGAACTGATGAAAAACGCTTCCCGAATCGGCGCCTGGCTGCTCGTGGCCGCTGCGCTGCCCGTTTCCGCCGCCGACCTGTCGCAGGTCGGCACGCTGGCCCAGGAAGAATTCCGCCGGTTGTCGCAGGATCTCGGCGCAGCCTTCTCGTACAAGGGCGTCACCCCGGCGACGCCGCTCGGCATCGCGGGATTCGACGTGGGCATCGAAGCCACCCTCACCCGGATGCAGGACTCGTCGGTCTTCGCGCGCGCCGGTGCAGGCGGCACCTCCGACCTGGTGATCCCCAAATTCCACGTCCACAAGGGACTCTGGGGCGGCTTCGACATCGGCGCGTTCATCGCGGGCGCCCGCGATGTGGACGCGGCTCTTTTCGGGGCGGAGCTGCGCTACGCGATCGTGGACGACGGCATCGCCACGCCGGCCGTCGGGATGCGCTTGTCGGGCTCGCGCGCCACCGGCACCGGCGACCTCCGGATCGGCACCGCCGCTCTGGACGTGATGGTTTCGAAGCGGTTCGCGATCGTCACGCCCTACCTGGGTGGCGGCGCGGTGCGCGTCGAAAGCTCGGTGCGCGGCGCGCCGCTCGCCGATGAAAGCTTCACCAAGGGGCGCATGTTCGCCGGCGTGAACCTGAACCTGCTCACGACGAACTTCGCGCTCGAAGCCGAGAAGATGGGGGGCAACACCTCGTATTCGGCCAAGCTGGGCTTGCGCTTCTGAGCCCCTACGACGACCAGAGAGGAGAAAAGACCATGACCCGTTTGATCCGTGTGTTCGCGGCCGCAGCGCTCGGGCTCGCGATGGCCGCGGGCGCCTTTGCCCAGGCCCCCGAGAAGAAGAAGGTGACCATCGCGGTGGGAGGCAAGAGCCTCTTCTACTACCTGCCGCTCACGGTGGCCGAGCGCAAGGGATATTTCAAGGAAGAGGGCATCGAGGTCGAGATCCCCGACTTTCCCGGAGGCGCCCGTGCCCTGCAGGCGCTCGTCGGCGGCAGCGCCGACATGGTGTCCGGCGCCTACGAGCACACGATCAACATGGTCGCCAAGAAGCAGCCGATCAAGGCGGTGGTCCTGCAAGCGAAGTTCAGCTCCATCGTGCTCTTGCTGCCGAAGGACAAGGCGGCGAAGTACAAGAGCGGCCGCGACCTGAGGGGCCTCAAGATCGGGGTGACCGCGCCGGGCTCCTCCACGAACATGTTCGTGAACAATTTGCTCGCGAAGGATGGCCTCAAGCCTACGGACGTATCCATCGTCGGCGTGGGCGCAGGCGCCGGGGCCGTTGCGGCCATGGAGAAAGGCGAGATCGATGCGCTCTCCAACCTCGATCCGGTCATCACGCAGCTCGAGGCCACGGGCAAGTTCGTGCCGGTCGCCGACAGCCGCACCGAGAAGGGAATGAAGGAGATCTACGGAGGCGACTACCACGCCTCGGTGATCTACATCACCGACGAATACATCAAGAAGAATCCCAATACCGTGCAGGCGGTGGTCAACGCCATGGTGCGCGCCAACCGCTGGATCGCCAAGGCCACCCCGCAGGAGATCGTGGACCTGATGCCGGACACCTACAAGGCGGGCAATCCCTCCCTGTACAAGCAGGGGCTGCTGAAGAACATGATCGGGTATTCGGAGGACGGCCAGATGTCGATGAAGGCCGCCGAGAACGTCTACAAGGTGCTGGTGCAGTTCGAGCCCTCGGTGAAGGCCGCCGGCAAGATGGACCTGAACCAGACGTTCGACAATACGTTCGCGCGCAAGGCGGCCGCCAAGTACAGGTGACAAAGCATCCCTCTCCCCTGCGAGAGGGCCGGGGAGAGGGAGCCGCGCCGGCCGTCTCGTTCGACAGGATCACGTGCACCTTTGCCGCGCGCGGCGGCGGGGGTTCGTACACGGCGGTGAAGGACGTTGACCTGGCCGTGGGCGATGGCGAGTTCGTCTCGGTCGTGGGGCCGACGGGCTGCGGAAAGTCGACGTTGCTCAACGTCGCCGCCGGGCTGCTGCGTCCCTCGTCGGGCACGCTGCAAGTCTTCGGCGAACCCCTCGCCGGCGTGAACCGGCGTGCGGGCTACATGTTCCAGTCGGATGCGCTCATGCCGTGGCGAAGCGCCATCGCGAACGTGATGGCCGGGCTCGAGTTTCGCGGCGTTGCGCGCAGCCAGGCGCGGGAACGGGCGCAGGCGTGGCTCGAACGCGTGGGCTTGGGGGGCTTCGGCGACCGATATCCCCACCAGCTCTCGGGCGGCATGCGCAAGCGCACCTCGCTCGCCCAGATGCTGATCCTGGATCCACAGATCCTGCTGATGGACGAGCCGTTCTCGGCGCTCGACATCCAGACGCGCCAGCTCATGGAGAACGAGCTGCTGGAGCTCTGGAGCGCCAACCGCAAGAGCGTGATCTTCATCACCCACGACCTCGAGGAGGCCATCGCGTTGTCCGACCGCGTGGTGGTGCTCTCGGCCGGTCCGGGGACGCGCCCGATCGGTGAATTCGCGATCGACCTGCCGCGTCCGCGCGACGTCTCTGAGATCCGCCACACGCCTCGCTTCATCGAGCTGCACGACCTCATCTGGCACTCGATGAAGGAGGAGGTCCTGAAGGGTTATGCCCAGACCCGCAATCGGGTGTCGGCATGAAGAAGTCCACTTTGCGCTTCTGGCAGTTCGCGCTGCTGGCGATTCTCTTCCTCCTCTGGCAGCTGCTCGCCCAGCCGGGGCTCGTTCCGCCCTTCGTGTGGGAGAACGAGAACCGCGCGGCGTTCTTCTTCGGCGAGCCGTTGAAGATCTTCAAGGTCATCTGGGCGTGGTTCGCCGGCGGAGAGATCTACCAGCATCTCTGGGTCACGCTGCAGGAGACCGCGCTCGCCTTCGTGATCGGCTCGGTGTTGGGCCTGGCGGTGGGCCTCTGGCTGGGGCTCTCGCCCACCGCGTCGGCGCTGTTCGACCCCTACATCACGGCGATGAACGCGATGCCGCGCGTGGTCCTCGCGCCGATCTTCATGGTGTGGTTCGGCCTGGGGATCTGGTCGAAGGTGGCGCTGGGCGTGACGCTGGTCTTCTTCATCGTGTTCTTCAACGTCTACCAGGGCGTGAAGGAAGTGAGCCCCGTCGTGCTGAACAACACGATCATGCTCGGGGCGAACCGCCGCCAGCTGCTGCGGCACGTATACCTGCCTTCGGCCACGTCGTGGGTGTTCTCCAGCCTTCACACCGCCGTGGGCATGGCTTTCGTGGGTGCGGTGGTGGGCGAGTACCTCGGATCGGCGAAGGGCGTGGGTTACCTCATCCAGCAAGCCGAGGGCGCCTTCGACATCAACACCGTGTTCGCGGGAATCCTGGTCCTCACCGCGTTCGCGCTCGTGCTCGACTTCGCGGTCGGCCAGGCCGAGCGGCGCCTGCTGGTATGGCGGCCCACGCAGGGCGAGACCGAGCAGCTCTAGGCTTCGGTCCGACGCGGCTTGCGCCCCGCCTTTCCCGCCACCCGGTCGAAGATCCAGTTGGGCAGCAATGCCCAGATGCGTCCCACGATCGCCATCTGCCAGGGCACCACGGCGTAGCCGCGTCCGGCGGCGATCACGCGCGCGAAACGCCGCGCGGCGTCGTCGGGACCGATGATGAAAGGCATCTTGTAGGGGTTCTTCGCGGTCATCGGCGTGTCGATGTAGCCCGGACAAATCGTCACCACTCGCACTCGGTGGGGGCGCATCTCCACGCGCAGGCCTTCCAGGTAGCGAATGGCCGCGGCTTTCGAAGCGCTATAGGCGGTGGCCCCGGCGATGCCGCGGAAGCCCGCCACCGACGCGATGCCCACGAGAGTGCCACGGCGGGCCGCGCGCATCGGCCCGATGAAGGGGTGGAAGGTATTCACCAGGCCCAGCACGTTGATTTCCAGGATCTCGCGAAAGGCCTCGACGTCGCCTTCCAGCTCGGTGAGGTTTCCGAAGGAGACGCCGGCGTTGCCGATGACGATGTCCGGCGCGCCGTGCTTCGCCATGAAGGCCGCGGCGGCCTCGCGCAGCGCTACGGGATTGCGCACGTCGGCCGCGTAGGTTTCGATTTCCCCGGGAATCACGGCCTTCAGCGCCGCGAGGACGTCGGCCCGGCGCGCCACGAGGCCCACCGTCGCTCCGCCCGCCGCGTAGTGCCGGGCGAGCGCCTCACCGATGCCGCTGGAGGCGCCGGTGAGGAAGACCTTCACGTCACTTCTTGGCGACGGCGGCGGGCGCGGCCGCCGGCGCGGCGGCGGTCTTTTCCTTGCGCGCCATGGCGATGAGCTGGTCCACGACGGGGAAGATGCGCGCATTGCTGCCGGCGAACTCGGCCGCGGTGTAGTACTTGCCGTTCACGAAGATGCGCGGCACGCCGTCGACCCTGTAGTTCTCGGTCATCTGGCGCGCGCGGTTCACCTTGGTGGCCACGCTGAAGGACTTCTCCACCTCGTTGTACTTCGCCACGTCGATCCCGTTCTTCTTCAGCCACTCCTCGCGGATGCGCTTGTTGGCGAGGTTCTGGTTCTCCTTGTGGAAGGCATCGAAGACCTTGCCGTGGTACTGCTCGAGCAGCCCCATGGCTTCCAGCGTGTAGTAGACGAGTGCCGCCTGGCGCCACTGCTCGTTGGGTGTGGCCGGGACGCGTTTGAACACGACATCCGCGGGCGCCTTCTTGAGCCACGCGTTGACCTCGGGCTCCAGCGAGTAGCAGTGCGGGCAGCCGTACCAGAAGAACTCGATCACCTCGATCTTGCCGCCGCCTTCGGCCGGCTGCGGCGGGTTCAACACCTGGTAGGGCTGCTGCTGGCCCCACGCGGGAAAAGCGAGGGCGATGGCGGCGGCGGCGAGGGCGAGCATTTTGCGCAACATGGCGTTTCCTTTACCTGGCTTCGTCGGTGGTCCTGATGATCGCGGCGCCGACCCCGTTCTGGGTCAGCGTCGTCTTGATGCGGTTGGCATCGTCAAGGCTCTGGTACGGGCCCAGGCGCACGCGGTAGATCGTCCCCTTGTCCGGAATGTTCGCCGCGCGCACCGAGGCCTCCAACCCTGTTAACGCAATGCGCGCCTTCAGGTTGTCAGCCTCGCGCTCTTCGGAGAAGGCCCCAGCTTGCAACCAGTAGGTCTCGCCCGAATGGGGCTTGGGAAGGTTCGGCGACGAGCCCGGCTTTCCGGCGGCTGCCGGCGCTGGCGCGGCCGGCGGTATTGCGACCGGAGGGGCCACGCGCGGGGCGGAAGCGACGGCCTTGTCGCCCGTATCACGGTCGCCGGGCAGGATCTGGTAGAACTCGAAGCGGGGGCGATCGCTCTTGGCCGGGGGCTTGTCGCCGGCTTCCTTGCTTTTCGCGGCCTTGTCGGGCGACTTGGCGGGATCGGCCGGCGCAGGCGCCGGCGTGGGCGCCAGCTTCGAGACCGGATCGGCGGCCCGCCCCTTCTCGACGAACGGATTCGACAGGCGGTTGAGCCACAGCGCCACCGCTAGCGAGATCACGATTCCCAACAGCAAGCCGATGATCATGCCCAGCAGCAACGGATGGCTGAGCCGGCTTTCGGCCCGGGCGGGCGGGGAATCCTTGTAGTCCTTGGGCATTACATCCTCTCCGGGGCGCTCACGCCGAGCACGGCCAGGCCGTTGGCGAGCACCTGCCGGGTCGCAGCGACGAGGGCGAGCCGGGCGAGCTTGAGCGCTTCGTCCTCGACCAGGAAGCGCTCGGCATTGTAGTAGGTGTGCAATCGCGCCGCCACGTCGTCGTGAAGGTAATACGTGAGCACGTGCGGGGCGAATTCGGATGCGGCGCGCGCGAGCAACGCGGGAAACTCCGCGAGCTTCTGCGCGAGCGCGTTTTCATGGGGCGAGGTGAGATTGTCGAGCTTTGCGCCCGCAAGCGCCGACACATCGCCGCCCCACTCGCGCAGCACGCTGCATACGCGGGCATGGGCGTACTGGACGTAATACACGGGGTTCTCGTCCGACTGGCTCTTTGCCAGGTCCACGTCGAAGACCAGGTGCGAGTCGAGGCGGCGCATGAGGAAGAAATAGCGCACGCCGTCGCGGCCGACCTCGTCGATCAGGTCGCGCACCGTCACGTACGAGCCCGCCCGCTTGGAGATCTTCACCTCCTCGCCGCCGCGCATCACGGTGACCATCTGGTGCAGCACGTAGTCCGGATAACCCTCGGGAATGCCGGCTTCGAGCGCCTGCAGGCCGGCGCGAACGCGCGTCACCGTCGAGTGGTGGTCGGCCCCCTGGACGTTCACGACGGCGCCATAGCCGCGGCGAAACTTGTCCAGGTGGTACGCGACGTCGGGCAGGAAGTAGGTATACGTGCCATCGGACTTGCGCATCACCCGGTCCTTGTCGTCGCCGAAGTCCGTGGTGCGCAGCCACAGCGCGCCTTCCGACTCGTAGGTGTGCCCGGCCGCCTGGAGCAATCGGACGGTCTCGTCGACCTTGCCGTCGGTGTAGAGCGAGCTTTCGAGGAAGTACGAGTCGAACTTCACGCCGAAGGCATGCAAGTCCAGGTCCTGCTCGCGGCGCAGGTAGTCCACCGAGAACGCGCGGATCTGCTCGAGGTTGTTGCCGGCGGCGTCGCCGAAATGCGCCGCCACGTACTCGCGCGCGATCTCGCGGATGTAGTCGCCGAGATAGCCATCCCTGGGCATCTCCACCGCCTCGCCACGTGCCTGCTTGATGCGCGCCTGCACCGAAACCGCGAGGTTGGCGATCTGGTTGCCGGCGTCGTTGTAGTAGAACTCGCGCGTGACGCGCCAGCCCTGCCACTCGAGCAGGGCGGAGATCACGTCGCCCAGCGCCGCCTGGCGGCCATGGCCCACATGCAGCGGCCCGGTGGGATTGGCCGAGACGAACTCGACCATGATCTTGCGATCGCCGCCCGCATCCGAGCGCCCGAAGCGATCCCCTGCCGACAGCGCCTCGTGGACCACCGCGAAGCGCGACGCCGTGGACAGCGTGAGGTTGATGAATCCGGGACCCGCGATGTCGGCCCGCGCGAGCAGCGGGTCGGATCCCAGCGCCGCCACGATGGCCGCGGCGGCATCGCGCGGCCTCATGCCGACGTGCTTCGCCAGCTGCAGCGCCGCGTTGGTGGCGAAGTCGCCGTGCTCGGGGTTTTTCGGCCGCTCCAGGTCGACGGCGACTTCGGCGGCGTGCGGAAACGCCTTGCGCACGGCCTCCTGCACGAGCTGCGTGAGGCGCGCCTTCGAATCGGGGGATGACACGGCGGAAAAGAGCGAATCCAAACCGCAGATTATACCGGCCGTGCCCTCACGCCTCCTGCGGATCGACGTCCAGCGTCCAGCGCACGCGGCGCTCACCCTGCTCCAGCAAGGCGTGCCGCCACCGCGACAGGAAGGGCTGGAGCGCAGCCCGCGTCCCGGCCCGGACCAGCAACTGCGCACGCTCGTAGCCTGCCCTGCGTTCGAGGGTGGCCGGGACAGGGTCGAACACCTCGACCTCCGGGCCCAACGCGCGTGCAGTGCGTGCCGCCTGGCGCAGGAAACCGATCGGCTCGCCGGCCTTCTTCGCCTCGGCACGCAGCATCGCGAGGTGCGAAAACGGCGGGAAACCCGCCAGGCGGCGTTCGTCCAGCGCATCCGCGGCGAAACGGTCGAAATCCTGCGCGGCGACCGCGGCATACAGCGGGTGCTGGGGGAAGTCCGTCTGGATCAGCACTTCGCCCGGCCGGTCCGCGCGCCCGGCACGACCGGAGACCTGCACCAGCTGGGCGTGCAGCCGCTCGGCCGCGCGGAAATCGGCGCTGAAGAGGGCGCTGTCGGCGTCCACCACGCCGACCAGCGTGAGGCGGGGGTAATCGTGCCCCTTGGCGAGCATTTGGGTGCCCACGAGCACATCGATGCGGCGCTCGCGCACGTCGTCGAGAACCTTGCGCAGGGAACCCTTGCGGGCGGTGCTGTCGCGGTCGATCCGGGCGATGCGCGCTTGCGGAAGCAATTCCGCCAGCGTCTCCTCGAGCCGTTGCGTGCCGTGTCCCACGGGGGCGAGGTCCGTGGAATTGCATTGGGGACAGCACGCCGGGATGCGCTCCCGCCGCCCGCAGTGGTGGCAACGAAGCTCGCCTTCGCGGCGATGCATCACGAGGTTCGCGCTGCAACGCGTGCAGCTGGAGTGCCATGCGCACTTGCGGCAGAAGAGCACCGGCGAGAAGCCGCGCCGGTTGAGGAAGACCAGCGACTGCTCCCCGCGCTCGAGGCGCCGCCGGATCGCTTCGACGAGGGCGAACGTAAGGCCCTCCCGCGGGATGTCCGCCCGGGTGTCCACGGTGCGCACCACCGGCATGGAGGCGCCCAGGGTGCGCGAAGCGAGGCGCGCGATTGCATAACGCCCCTGGTGCGCGTTGAAGACCGTTTCGAGCGATGGCGTGGCCGAGCCCAGCACGACCGGGATCGCGAGCCGATGGGCGCGGCGCACCGCCACGTCCCGGGCCGAATAGCGCAGCCCCTCCTGCTGCTTGTACGAGGGATCGTGCTCCTCGTCCACGACGATCAGCCCGAGGTCGCGAAACGGCATGAGCACCGCAAGCCGGGTCCCGAGCACGATGTGGGCCGCGCCCGATTGCGCGGCCAGCCATGCGGCCGCGCGCTCGCCCTGGGCGAGATCGCTGTGCGCGGTGACGACGCTCGCTCCGGGGAAGCGGCGCCTGACCTGGTCCTCGAACTGCGGCGTAAGGCCGATCTCCGGAAGCATCAGCAGCACCTGGCGGCCGGAATCGAGCGCCTGGGCGGCGAGATGCAGGTACACCTCGGTCTTTCCGCTGCCGGTGACGCCTTGCAGCATCAGGGCGCGAAAGCCTTCGCCGCCTGCCGCCTCCACCGCGTTGCGTTGCTCGGCGGTGAGGGCCACCTCGGCCAGGAATCCGTGCACGGGGACCGGCGCCGGGGCAGGCGCGGCCAACTTGCGGCGATTCACCTGGCGCAGCCTCGGCGGCAGGCTGGCGGCAACGACCTCGCCCAAGGCGCGCTGGTAATAGGCCGCACAGAACCGGTAGAGCTCCAGGTCCTCCGCGCCGAAGGGGGGAACGTCCTCGACGACCCTTTCGATCGGCTTCAGGCGCTCAGGCGCGACATCGCTCCCGGCCGCAACGCCGACCACGACTCCAACCTTGCGCGTGCGTCCGAACGGCACTACGACCACCGCCCCGATGGCGACGGCCATGGCCTCCGGAGCGAGGAAATCGAATGCATCGGCGAGCGGCAGGTCCAGCGCCACGCGCAGCACTTTCACGGCACCACCGCGAGGTCGTTTCCGGGGCGCCGCGCCCTGTGGATAAGTCTGTGAATAGGCTGTGACGGTGCGATCAAACGGATTGCGCTCGTCTTTCGCGCGGCGCCGCGCCGAGGTCGCACCCAGCGGCAAATCATTGAATGGCTGGAGTTTTCGAGGGATCGCGCGAATTCCGCCAAAAACCGCTTCGCGGCGGGCCCAACCCCAAGACCGTGTGAATAAGCAATCACATCGACGCAAATATTGTTCTTGACACGGCCTAGCCGCGATGGGCCCCGAGGGAAAGCTCGTGGACGGCGTCGACAAGGTCCCGGACGCACGCCGGGTCGGTGTGTTGCGAGATGCCGTGCCCCAGGTTGAAGACGTGCCCGGGTCCTGGTCCGAAGTCCTGCAGCACCCGTGCGGCTTCGGCTCGGATCGCCTCGCGCGTGCCGAAAAGCGCCATGGGATCCATGTTGCCCTGCAACGCGACCCGGCCGCCTACCCGCTGCCTGGCGTCGGCCAGCGAAGTCTGCCAATCGATGCCCAGGGCGTCGGCGCCGGCGTCGGCAAGTCCTTCAAGCCATGGGCCCCCGCCCTTGGTGAAAAGGATGCGCGGCACCCTTTGCCCGTGCGCCTCGCGCTTGACCTCGTCCAGGACGCGGCGTGAATAAGCCAGGGAGAATTCCCGGAACGCCCGGTCCGAGAGCGCGCCGCCCCACGTGTCGAAAATCATCACGGCCTGGGCGCCCGCGTCGATCTGGGCGTTGAGGTATCCGGCCACGGCCTTTGCATTCACCTCGAGGATGCGGTGAAGCAGCTCCGGGCGCGAATACAGCATCGTCTTCACCAAGCGGAAGTCGTCGCTGCCCCCACCCTCCACCATGTAGCAGGCGAGCGTGAAGGGGCTGCCCGAGAAGCCGATCAGCGGAACGCGACCCGCCAGCTCGCGGCGGATCAGTGCCACGGCGTCGAAGACATAAGCCAGCGATCCAAGGTCTGGCTCGCGCAGCGCGAGGATAGCCGCCTCGTCGCGCAGCGGCCGCGAGAATTTCGGGCCCTCGCCTTCGACGAAATGCAGGCCCAGTCCCATGGCATCGGGCACCGTGAGGATGTCCGAGAAGAGGATCGCGGCATCGAGGGCGAAGCGCTCGAGCGGCTGCAGGGTGACCTCGCAAGCGAGCTCGGGCGTCTTGGCGAGGGTGAGGAAGCTACCCGCCTTCTTGCGGGTGGCGTTGTATTCGGGCAGGTAGCGCCCGGCCTGCCGCATGATCCAGATCGGCGTATACGGAGTCGGCTCGCGCATCAAGGCGCGCAGGAAAGTGTCGTTGCGCATGGGTCGGCGATTTTCTCAGAGATTGCCGTCGAGGAATTCCCTGATGGCGCGCGCATATCCGGGATTCACCTGCAGGTCGTTATGGCCAAAGCCGGGGAACGAGACGTGCACAACCTTTCCACCCCACGCCGTCGCGAGCCGCTGCGAATGCCGCGGCGGGATGATGTTGTCGTCCGCGCCCACGATCACCAGAAGCGGCGCCTTGATCGACGGCGCGAGCCGGGCGGAATCGAATGGATGCCGCATGAGCAAGCCCACCGGGAGCCACGGGTAGAGTGCTCGCGCCACGTCCAGCGCGCTGCCGAAGGGAGACGTGAGCACCACGCAACGCACCGGGCGGGCTGCCGCGAGCTGCACAGCCACGCCGCTGCCGAGGCTGCGGCCATGGACCGCGACCCGCGAGGGGTCGATGGCCTCGTGCTTCACCGACCAGTCGTAAAGCTCCAGCGCATCCGAGACCATGGCGGTTTCGCCGGGCTTGCCCTCGCTGCGTCCGTAGCCGCGGTAATTCACCAGGAGAACCGCACGCGCGCCGTAGTCGGAGGCCACGGCCGGCGCGTACTCGGTGACCTCCTCGGCGTTGCCGCCGAAATAGATCACGAGTGGCACGCGCTGCACCGGTGGCAGGACGAGCACCCCGGCGAGGCGGGTGCCGTCGCGCGCAGCGACCTCGACCTCTTCCAGGCGCCACCCCGCGGGCGGCGTCGGGCGCGCCATCACCGGCCGCGGGTGGAACATCAGGTGTTCCTGGGAGAACCAGACGAAACCCGCGATCCCGAGGTAGCCCGCGAGGAGCGCGAGCAGCAGGGCCTTCAACTCGACCAGGCCCAAGCCGGGGCTCAGCGCGGCAGGTCCGAAGCGCCCATCAGGAAAGCGTCGACCTCACGAGCGCATTGCCGCCCTTCCCGGATCGCCCACACGATGAGCGACTGCCCGCGGCGCATGTCGCCTGCGGCGAAGACCTTGGGCACCGAGGTGGCGTAGGCGCCCGCGCCGTCCGTCGGCGCTTTCACGTTGCCGCGCGGATCCTTGCCCACGCCCAGCTGCTCGACGAGGCCTTCGTGGACCGGGTGAAGGTAACCCATCGCCAGCAAGACGAGCTGCGCCGGGAGGGTGAACTCGGTCCCGGGCACTTCCTTCATGGCCAGCGCGCCGCGCTCGTCCTTCACCCACTCGACGTGACAGGCGGTAAGGCTCTCGACGCGTCCGTCCTTGCCCTGGAACGACTTGGTGGCCACGGCGAAGTCGCGTGCCGCGCCCTCTTCGTGCGAGGACGACGTGCGCAGCTTGAGAGGCCAGTAGGGCCAGGTGAGCGGCTTGTTCTCCTCTTCCGGGGGCATCGGCATGAGCTCGAAGTTGGTGACCGAGGCCGCGCCCTGCCGGATCGAGGTGCCGATGCAGTCGCTGCCCGTGTCGCCGCCGCCGATCACCACCACGTGCTTGCCGGTGGCGAGGATCTGGTGGGCCACGTTGTCGCCCGCGACCACCTTGTTCTGCTGCGGCAGGAATTCCATCGCGAAATGGATGCCCTCGAGCTCGCGGCCGGGCACCGGCAGGTCGCGCGGCTTCTCGCTGCCGCCGGCCAGGGCCACGGCATCGAATTGCGACATGAGCTCGGCGCCCATCATGTTCACTCCCACGTGGACGCCGGTGCGGAAGGTCACGCCTTCGGCAGCCATCTGTTCGACGCGGCGATCGATGAGGTGCTTCTCCATCTTGAAGTCGGGGATGCCGTATCGCAGCAGGCCGCCGATGCGATCGTTCTTCTCGAAGAGCGTCACGTCGTGGCCGGCGCGCGCCAGTTGCTGCGCGCACGCCATGCCGGCCGGGCCCGAACCCACGACCGCCACTTTCTTGCCGGTCTTGCGCGCCGGCACCAGCGGCCCGACCCAGCCCTCGCTCCACCCTTTGTCGATGATCGCCTGCTCGATCGACTTGATGGTGACGGGGTCGTCGTTGATGTTGAGCGTGCAGGCGGCCTCGCAGGGCGCGGGGCACACGCGGCCGGTGAATTCCGGGAAATTGTTGGTGGAATGCAGCACCTCCAGCGCATCGCGCCAGTGGCCTCGATACACCAGGTCGTTCCAGTCCGGGATGATGTTGTTGACCGGGCAGCCCGTCTGGCAGAAGGGGATGCCGCAGTCCATGCAGCGCGCGCCTTGCTGCGCCATCTCCTGCTCCGGCAGCGAACGGACGAACTCCCTGTAGAACCTGATTCGCTCCGGCACCGGCACGTATGGCCGGTCGACGCGTTCGATCTCGAGGAAACCGGTGATTTTGCCCATCACGCAGGGGAAAGGGGAAAGGGGAAAGGGGAAAGATCAGTCATTCGCGCGAACCTCGGCCACCGGGGGCGTGATCTGCTGGTCGCGGCGAGCTTCCTGCGCCATCTCGGCGAGCGCCCGGCGGTATTCCAGCGGCATCACCTTCACGAAGCGCGGCAGGTACGCCGCCCAGTTCTCGAGCACGCGGCGCGCGCGCTCGCTGCCGGTGTAGAGCAGGTGGCGCTGGATGATGCCCTTGAGCATCTCGTCGTCGTGGCCCGCGACGTGGTCGATCTTGACCTTGCCGTGGGTCTCGAGCTCGAGCGTGCCCTCCGCGGCGGCTGCGTGCTCCTCCTCGGGAATCGGCTCCAGCTCCACCATCGCCATGTTGCAGCGTTGGCTGAAGTCGCCCTCTTCGTCGAGCACGTAGGCGATGCCCCCCGACATGCCCGCGGCGAAATTTCGCCCCGCCTTGCCGAGCACGACCACGGTTCCGCCCGTCATGTATTCGCAGCCGTGGTCACCCACGCCCTCCACCACGGCGGTCGCGCCGGAGTTGCGCACCGCGAAGCGCTCGCCGGCCACGCCGCGGAAATACGCCTCGCCCGCGATCGCGCCGTACATGACCGTGTTGCCCACGATGATGTTCTCCTCGGGAATGATCGGGCACTCCTTGGGCGGGTAGACGACGAGGCGGCCGCCCGACAGCCCCTTGCCGCAGTAGTCGTTGGCGTCGCCTTCCAGCTCGAACGTGACGCCGTGCGCGAGCCAGGCGCCGAAGCTCTGGCCCGCCGTGCCGGTGAAGCGCACGTGGATCGTGTCGTCCGCCAGCCCCGCATGGCCGTAACGCCGCGCGACTTCGCCCGAAAGCATGGCGCCTACGGTGCGGTTGCGGTTGTAGATGCGGCTTTCGATCGTGACCGGCTTCTTCGAGGCGAGCGCGCTGGCCGCCTTATCGATCAACTCGTGGTCGAGGGCGCGCGCCAAGCCGTGGTCCTGCGCCTCGACATGCCGGATCGGAACCTCGCTGCCAATGACCGGACGATAGAAGAGCCTCGAGAAATCGAGCCCCCGCGCCTTCCAATGCTCGACGCCGCGGCGGGTGTCCAGCAAGTCGCTGCGGCCGACCAGCTCGGAGAAATTGCGCACGCCCAGCCGGGCCATCCATTCGCGTACCTCTTCGGCCACGAAGAAAAAGTAGTTGATGACGTGCTCGGGCTTGCCTTCGAATTTCCTGATGAGCTCGGGATCCTGGGTCGCGATGCCCACGGGGCAGGTGTTCAGGTGGCACTTGCGCATCATGATGCAGCCCTCGGCAACCAGCGGCGCCGTGGCGAAGCCGAACTCGTCGGCCCCGAGGAGCGCTCCGATCACGACGTCGCGCCCGGTCTTCATCTGGCCGTCGGCCTGCACGACGATGCGCCCGCGCAGCTTGTTGAGCACGAGCGTCTGTTGCGTCTCGGCAAGGCCGATCTCCCACGGGCTGCCGGCATACTTGACCGACGACAGCGGCGAGGCGCCGGTGCCGCCGTCATGACCGGAGATGGTGACGTGGTCCGACTTGGCCTTCGCCACGCCCGCCGCCACGGTTCCCACGCCGATCTCGCTCACCAGCTTCACGGAGATGCGCGCGCGTGGGTTCACGTTCTTGAGGTCGTGGATCAGCTGCGCAAGGTCCTCGATCGAATAGATGTCGTGGTGCGGGGGAGGCGAGATGAGCCCCACGCCCGGCACGGTATGGCGCACCTTGGCGATGTACTTGGAGACCTTGTGGCCGGGAAGCTGTCCGCCCTCGCCGGGCTTGGCGCCCTGGGCCATCTTGATCTGCAGGTCGTCGGCGTTCACCAGGTACTCGGTGGTCACGCCGAAGCGCCCGGCGGCCACCTGCTTGATGGCCGAGCGCATCGAGTCGCCGTTGGCGAGCGGCACGTAGCGGATAGGGTCCTCGCCGCCCTCGCCGGTGTTCGACTTGCCGCCGATCCGGTTCATGGCGATCGCGAGCGAGGAGTGCGCCTCGTGGGAAATCGAGCCGAGCGACATGGCGCCGGTGGCGAAGCGCTTCACGATTTCCTTCGCGGGCTCGACTTGTTCGATGGGAATGGCGTTCGCCGCATCCTCGCGGATGGCGAAGAGGCCGCGCAACGTGAGCAGCCGCTCGCCCTGCTCGTTGATGAGGCGCGAGTACTCCTTGAAGGTCGCGTAATTGTTCGCGCGCACGGAGTGCTGCAGCTTGGCGATCGAATCCGGCGTCCACATGTGCGCCTCGCCGCGGATGCGGTAGGCGTATTCCCCGCCGGGGTCGAGCTGGTTGCGATAGAGCGGCGCATCCGAATAGGCGAGTCGATGCAGGCGCACGGCCTCTTCAGCGACCTCGGGGAGGCCCACCCCCTCCACGGCTGTGGAGGTGCCGGTGAAGTACTTGTCCACGAACCGGGTGGAAAGGCCCACGGCCTCGAAGATCTGCGCTCCGCAGTAGGACTGGTAGGTCGAGATGCCCATCTTCGACATCACTTTGAGCAGCCCCTTGCCGATGGCCTTGATGTAGCGCTTGACCAGGTCGCCCTCGGCCACCTTTGTGGGCAGCGAATCCTGCAGGTCGATGATGGTGGCGAACGCGACATTGGGATGGATCGCTTCGGCGCCGAAGCCGGCCAGGCAGGCGAAGTGGTGCACTTCGCGCGCGCTGCCCGTTTCCACGACGAGCCCGCAGCGCGTGCGCAGGCCGGCTCGCACCAGGTGGTGATGAACCGCGGCGGTCGCGAGCAGCGCCGGGATGGGAATGCGCTCGGCCGACACCTCGCGGTCGGTGAGGATCACGATGTTCGTGTCCTTGCGCACGGCGTCCTCGGCATCCGCGCACAGTTGCGCGAGCGCGGGCTCCATGCCTTCCGCGCCCCACTCCGCCGGGTAGCACATCGAGAGGATGTCGCTCTTGAAGTGCCCGTTCGTGAAGGTCGAGGCGCGGCGCAGCTTCTCCATGTCCTCGAAGGTGAGGATGGGCTGCGACACCTCCAGGCGCATGACCGGCTCGGTAGAGTCCGGCGAGAGCAGGTTCGGGCGCGGGCCGATGAACGACACGAGCGACATCACCAGCTGCTCGCGGATGGGATCGATCGGCGGGTTGGTGACCTGGGCGAAGAGCTGCCTGAAGTACGCGTACAGGGGCCGGGCGCGGTCGGAGAGCACCGCGAGCGGCGTGTCGTCGCCCATGGAGCCGATCGCCTCCTCGCCGGCGAGCGCCATCGGCGTCATCAGCATCTTCAGGTCTTCCTGCGTGTAGCCGAAGGCCTGCTGGCGGTCGAGCAGCTTGTCGGTGTCCGGCGTCGGGACCTCATGGGGCTTCTCGATGTCCTCCAGGCGCATCTGGGTGCGGTCGAGCCAGTCCTGGTACGGACGCGCCGCGGCCAAGTCGCGCTTCAACTCGTCGTCGGAGACGATGCGGCCATGCTCGATGTCGACGAGCAGCATCTTCCCTGGCTGCAGGCGCCACTTGCGGATGATCTTCTTCTGCGGGATGTCGAGCACGCCCATCTCGGAGGACATCACGATGAGGTCGTCGTCGGTGATGAAGTAGCGCGCCGGCCGCAGCCCGTTGCGGTCGAGGGTGGCGCCGATGAACTTGCCGTCCGTGAAGGCGACCGCCGCGGGCCCGTCCCAGGGCTCCATGAGGGCTGCGTGGTACTCGTAGAAGGCGCGCCGCTTCGCGTCCATGAGCGGATTGCCGGCCCACGCCTCGGGAATCATCAGCATCATCGCGTGCGCGATGGGATAGCCGCCCATCACCAGCAGCTCGAGCGCATTGTCGAACGAGGCCGAATCCGACTGGCCCTCGTAGATGAGGGGCCAGATCTTGTCCAGGTCGTCGCCGAGCAGCTTGGAATGGATCGTCGCCTGCCGCGACTTGATCCAGTTGAGGTTGCCGTTCAGCGTGTTGATCTCGCCGTTGTGCGCGATGAAGCGGAACGGGTGCGCCAGGTCCCACGTGGGAAACGTGTTGGTGGAGAAGCGCTGGTGGGCCAGGCACACCGCCGAGACGAAGCGCTTGTCGGCAAGGTCGAGGTAGAACTTGGCCACCTGCTCGGCGAGCAGCATGCCCTTGTAGACGATGGTGCGGTGCGAGAACGACGGGACGTAGAACTCGCCCGCGTTGGACAGGCCGAGCGCGCGGATGGCGTGGCCGCTCGACTTGCGGATGATGTAGAGCTTGCGCTCGAAGGCGTCACGGTCGAGGCTGCCGCGGCCGGCGCCCACGAACATCTGCCGGATGACGGGCTGGGTCTTGCGCGCCGTCTCGCCCAGCGACGAGTCGTCGACCGGCACGTCGCGCCAGCCGAGGATGGATTGGCCTTCGTTCACCGCGGCGCGCTCGAGCTCCCGCACGCATGCCGCCCGCGCCGCCGGGTTGCGCGGCAGGAAAACCATGGCGACGCCGTAGGCGCCCGCCTTGGGCAGCTTCACCCCGCGCGCGGCCAGCTCCTCGCGGAAGAAGCCGTCGGGGATCTGGGTGAGCAACCCGGCGCCGTCACCGTGCAGCGGATCGGCGCCCGTGGCGCCGCGGTGCCTCAGGTTCTCGAGGATCGTGATCCCCTTGGCGACGATGTCGTGCGACTTGCGTCCCTTGATGTGCGCGACAAAGCCCACGCCGCACGCATCGTGCTCGTGGCGCGGGTCGTAGAGGCCCTGTGCGGGCGGCAAGCCGGCTTTCACGTCCATTGCTGGTGACCCTCGAAACTCACAACTCAATGGTATCCGCCTTCCGCGCGGGAACGCGGCAGGAGCGGGACTGCGTTCGGGCTTTTGGCCGGGCCACGGCTGCCGGCCTGGCGCCGCGGCTTTTGACCGGGCGGCCCCCTGGGGGCGGAAGGGCAGGATGCGGGGCGAAACGGTTCCATCGTAGCGGAGCGAATGGTGCGGTGCAATATAAGCGCCTTCGCGGCGACGAGATTTACGGCGTGCCGCGCGGGTCGTTTGAGTAGAATCGAGCCCAGCCGCGCATCCGCGCACACCGAGAATCATTCGTGACCCACATGCCCGCTTCGCTCTGCCGCTTTCTCCTCGTCGCCGCAACGCTCGCCGGGCTAACCGCGTGCAGCGGTGGCGTCACCGACCCGGCAAGCACGCCTGCACCAGGGCCGCTCACGATAACGCCCTCCACGGCGACGCTCTATTCCGAGCTTCCGACCACGTTCATCATCTCCGGCGGCACGCCGCCGTACATCATCACCTCCAGCGACCAGGCCGCGATTCCGGTGGTCGGCACGACGAGCGGAAGCACCATCACCATCGTTCCCAACCCGGTAGCCGCGGATACGACGGCCACGCTCACGGTCGATGACAGCGGTACCGCCACGCCTGTCACGGCAGCCCTGACCGTCCGCCCTCGCACGATCAACAACGTCGTCACGGTGACGCCGAGCGCGGCCCAGCCTGCCGCCTGCGGCACAGCCGTATGTGCGGGTGGCGACGCGGAAGTCAGCGCGCGGCTGGTGCAAAACGGCGTGCCGTTGGCGAACCGGCAGGTGCGCTTCAACGTGGTCTCGGGGGATGTTCGGATCATCACCTCACCAGCCGGTACCGCGGAGGTGCTTTCGACTACGGCCACGACCGCAACGGATGTGACGGGCACGGCGCGCGTGCGCGTGCGGGTGCTCAACGACGCGGCCGCACAGACCGCGCTGCTCGATATCACCGACCTCACCTCCGGGTTCTTCCAGCGCGCGGCGGTGCCTATCGCGCCCTCGAGCGCAAGCCCGCTCAATGCCCAGCCCTCCACGATTTCGTTTACCGGGCCCAACCAGACTTCATGCGCCACCGGCATCTCCGCGGACGTGATCGTCTTCGGTGGCCGACCGCCATACCAGATTTCGCAGCCGGGGACGGTCACCATCGACCGCGACTCGGTCTCAGGCAGCGGCGGGCGGTTCCGCGTCACTGCCAACGGCCAGTGCGTGGCCGGCCAGTCGATAGCCATCGTCGACAGCAGCGGGGCGACGACCTCCGTCACGGTTACCAATGCGCTCGGCTCGGCTTTCTCCGGCTCGCCGCTGGTAGTTACGCCCGAATCCGTGACGCTGGCTTCCTGTAACGAGAGCGCCACCGTCATCCTCGCTGGAGGCCAAGGCGGTCGTTACTTCGGCACCGCCGGCAGTGATCTGCTGGAAGTCGCCCAAGCGAGCAGCACGACGTTCAACATAAAACGCCGTGCCGGCACAAATCCGGGAGGCGCCACCACGGCCCAAGCGGGATTCACCGATGGCCAAACCAGCGTTTCGGTGACCGTTACGCTGACCGGGCAGGCGGCCCAAGGGTGCTAGGAGGCCGGCCGGAAAGCTCTACTTGCGCCAAACTGAAAGTTGCGCTTTAATAACCCGCCATAACCCGCTAATTTTTAAGATTTCTGAAACCCGAAGCAGTGCGGGCCACGGTCAAAGGGGAATCCATCGTGAACTACCACTCGTTGCGCAACTCCCTCACAACGGTCGTCCTGGCCTTCGGCGCGGCTGTCCTGCTCGCGGCCTGCGGCGGCGGCGGCGCTGGCGGCAACCCTAACCAGGGGGGCGCGGTCTCCATCACGCCCAACGGGGGCACCTTCTATGCCGGGGTACCTGTCACCTTCACGGTGCAAGGCGGGCGCGCTCCGTACGCGATCACATCCAGCGAGCCGAACCTGCTTCCGGTGCCGAGCATCATCGAGGACCACCAGTTCACCACGATCCCGAACAACCCGGGCGTGATCGACGCCGGCCTGCAGCCCGGCGAGCTGCCCACCCGTTCAGTCGTGATCACGGTGCGGGATTCGACTGGTGTCCTGATTTCCACCCAGGACGTGCGCGTGGCGCAGAACTTCGTCACGGGCTACGGCGTGGCCTTCACGTCCACGAATTGCCCGGCCGACTCGTCCGGCACCGCCGATCCTCCTGGCCAGGCCTGCGCCGGCGGCGAAACGGTCTTCCAGATGCTGGCGACGTTCAACGGCAACCTGGCCGGCGGTCGCCAGTTCCGTGTCGAGGTCCTGCGCGGCAACTTCTCGCTGCGCAATCCGGCGACGGGCCAGGCGTCCTCCTCCATCGTCCTGACCTCGGCGCACGACGGCGTGATCACCGGGATCATCGAAGTTCCCCTGAACGCCCCGTCCCAGCTCGCCGTGCTGCGGGTCATCGACGTGCAGACCGGCGTCTACTCCGATACCGTCTTCACCATCAGCGGCCGCACTCAGGGCACGACGCTCACGGTCCTGCCCAACGAGTTCACGTTTACCGGCGCGCTCACGACCCAGTGCGGCACGGGCACCGCGGACTTCCTGGTATTCGACGGCGTGCCGCCGTTTACCGCCATCAGCTCCTCCCCGAACGTGAGCGTCACGCCTTCGGTGTCGAACTCCAACCCGGGCCGCTTCACCATCACGGCGAACAACCGCGACACGTGCGTGGCGAACGCCACGATCGTCGTCACCGACTCGCGCGGCGCCGTGGGCACTGCGACCGTCACCACCAATACCGGCAGCATCGCTCCGACACCGCCGGCAGCCTTCGCGGTGGGCCCGAGCACGCTGATCCTCGGCTGCGGCCAGACCGGCTCGGTCGCGGTCGTCGGCGGGACCGGCAACTACTTCGCCACCTCGAGCAACCCGAATGTGGTCGCAGTCGCGAGCGGCAACACGGTGTCGATCACGCGCCTGGGACGGGATCCGGGAACCGGCGGAACCATCGCGGTGGCCATCGGCGTAAGCGACGGGCGCACCATCTCCACGGTGACTGCCACCGTGCCGGCGACCTGCGCGCCGTAAGCTTCGCCTCGACCTGCACAGCGGGCATCTCGAAAGGGATGCCCGTTTTCTTTCCGGCGCAGCCATGAGCTCCGCGAGCGTCCCGCTCGTCGTGACCGGCGCGTCCGGATTCGTCGGCCGCGCCGTCGCCGCAATGTCCGGCCCGGCGACGCGGACGCTTTCGATGCGCCGCGAGGATTGGTGGCGCGAGGCGATATCGCTTCTCCAGCCCGGCGTCACGGTGCTGCACCTCGCAGGTCGGGTCCACGACTTCGGCGCCAGCGAGGCGGACCTGATGCGCGACAACGCCGCCAAGACGCGGGACCTCGCGCAACTCGCGCGAGAGAAAGGTGCCCGGCGCATGGTGTTCCTGAGCAGCGTCAAAGTGAATGGGGAGGAAAGCGCCGCTCGACCGTTTCGTCGCGGCGATCCGCCTGCTCCCGAGGACGCCTACGGGCGCTCGAAGCTGGCAGCGGAGATCGCGCTGGCCGAGGCTGCCCGGGCGGGCGCGATGGAGGTCGCGGTCGTGCGCGCGCCGCTCGTCTTCGGGCGCGCGGCACTGGGCAACCTTCGTTCGCTGGCGCGGCTCGCGGATTCGCCGTGGCCGCTGCCGTTCGCCGCCATCGATAACCGCCGCAGCTACGTCCACGTCGATGACCTCGCCGCCCTGCTCCTCTTGTGCGCTTCGCATCCTGCCGCCGTGGGAAGGACGTACTTCGCGGCGGCCTCCGAGCCCACTTCAACGGCGGCGCTCGTGAGTGCGTTCAGGGCCGCCTCGCACCGCAAGCCGCGCCTTTTCCCGATGCCGCCCGCGGTGCTGGAAGCGTTGGCCGAGGTCGCGAGCCAGGGCGCTCGCATGCGACGGCTTACGCGATCGCTCGAGGTGGATCCGACCGACGCGGAACGCGAGCTCGGATGGCGTGCGCACCGATCGCTGCAGGACTGCGCGCGCGACGTGGTCGTCGGGCCGCATGAAGGACGCTCGTGACGACCGCTGCGCTGGTGGCAGTCCTTCCCGCGCTCGTGGCTGCCATCGTCATCGCGCTGCTGCATCGATCACGCTGGGCGGGCCTGCTCGCCGACAGGCCCAATGAACGTTCATTGCACACCCGACCCACGCCTCGCCTGGGCGGCCCCGGGTTGCTCGTGGCCAGCCTGCCCTTCGTCGCTGCAAGCGCACTGCCCGCGGCGGTGCCGATCGTGGCCTGTGCCGTCTTCCTCGCCGTGATCTCGCTGCTGGACGATGCGCGACCGTTGCCGGTGCAGGTGCGGCTGCCGGCACACACGGTGGCTGCCATGATCGCGGTGCTATCGATCGGCGCGGCGCCACTCGGCGATTGGGGATGGGCCGCGGCGGCGGTGCTCACGCTCGGCTGCGTGTGGATGACGAACCTCTTCAACTTCATGGATGGCAGTGACGGGCTCGCCGGGGGCATGGCGGCGATCGGGTTCACCGCTTTCGCCATCGCGGCCTTTCGCGGTGGCTTCACCGCGCTCGCGCTCGCCTCGCTCGCGCTCGCGTCCGGATCGCTCGGCTTTCTCTGGCACAACTTTCCGCCGGCCCGCGTGTTCCTCGGAGATTCGGGATCGATCCCGCTGGGCTTCCTCGCCTACGGCCTGGGGCTGCAGGGGCTCGCGATGGGCGCCTGGGCGGCATGGTTTCCGGTCCTGGTTTTTTCTCCCTTCATCGTGGATGCGACGGTTACGCTCCTTCGGCGGCTCTTCGCCCGCCGGCCGCTGGCGAGCGCGCATCGCGACCACGCCTATCAGCGCCTGGTGCTTTCGGGCTGGTCGCGCAGGCGCCTCGCCTCGTGCGCGTATGTCCTCATCGCTCTCGCCGCGACGAGCGCGTTGGTCGCGAACGAAGCGGGCGCGCAGGTCCGTTCCGCTATAATTCTCGCCTGGCTCGCGATCTATCCCGCGATGCTTTTCGCGATCGAGCGGCGAATGGCCGGCCCGCGTCGAGCGGCCTGAGTCCACCCGCCGACAACCAACGGCGACAACAACAAGAGGCGAAACGGCGCAATGGCGTTTCCGCAACCCGTTCGGGGAATTCGATGAAGATGCCGCTTTTCGACATCCGGCCCGTCGCTGCCGCGCTGCACGACGGCCTTGCGCTCGCGGTGGCGTTCCTGGGCGCGATGGCCTTGCTGCATCCGGCCTCGTTCCCGGCGGACATCCACTCGCTCGTCGTCGCCTTCGCCGTGGCGATCCCCATCCAGGTCGTGGTGAACGTGCTCTTCGGCGTGTACCAGGGCGTCTGGCGCTACACCAGCCTGCCGGACATCCAGCGAATCGTATTCGCCGTTCTGGCGGGCACCGTGTGCGTCTCGTCGGCGCTCAAGCTCCTCGAGCTCGACGGACGCTTCGCGCATCGCGAATACCTGCTCTATCCGCTGCTGCTCATCACCATCATGTCGCTCTCCCGCATGGGTTTCCGCTCCTTCAAGGAGTGGGCGCTCTACGGCCGCGGAGGGGAGCAGGGCGCGCCCGTCGTGGTCCTCGGGGCCGGAGACGCCGCCGTCGGACTGGTGAAGGATCTCTCGCGCAGCCACGAGTGGCGCGTTGTGGGCATGCTCGACGACGACGAGAAGAAGCGCGGGCGCCTGCTGCACGGCGTGCGCGTGATGGGCCCGCTCGAGGAGCTGCCGCGCTTCGCCGCCCGCCTCAAGATCCGGCACGCCATCATCGCGATGCCCTCGGTGCCCTACCAGGTGCGGCGCCGCGTGGTCGAGATCTGCAACCGGGCGAAGGTGTCGGTGATGACGGTGCCCACGCTCAACACCGTGGTGGCCGGCAAGTCGGGGCCGCCGGCGCGCATCCGCAAGGTGGCCGTCGAGGATTTGATGAGGCGCGACAGCGTGACGCTCGACGACGCGCAGCTCCATGGGCTGCTCTCGGGCCAGGTGGTCATGGTCACCGGCGCGGGCGGCTCCATCGGATCGGAGCTTTGCCGGCAGATCGCCGCCTACCAGCCTTCGATGCTGGTGCTCTTCGAGGTGAACGAGTACGCCATGTACCGCATCGACGAGGACCTGCGCGAGGCCTTCCCCGACATTCCGGTGGCGAGCGTGGTGGGCGACATCAAGAACGCCCGCCGGGTGAACCAGGTGATGCACCAGTACTCGCCCGCCCTGGTGTTCCATGCCGCCGCATACAAGCACGTGCCGCTGATGGAAGAGGCCAATGCATGGGAGGCCGTCCAGAACAACGTGCTCGGCACATATGTCGTGGCACGCGCGGCGATCGACTATGGCGTGAAGAAATTCGTGTTCGTCTCCACCGACAAGGCGGTGAATCCCACCAACGTGATGGGCGCCACCAAGCGCATGGCCGAGATGGTCTGCCAGGTGCTGCAATCGGGCAGCAACACGCGCTTCGAGATGGTGCGCTTCGGCAACGTCCTCGGAAGCGCCGGCAGCGTCATCCCAAAGTTCCAGGAGCAGATCGACAAGGGCGGCCCGGTCACCGTGACGCACCCGGAAATGGTTCGCTACTTCATGTCGATCCCCGAGGCCGCGCAGCTCGTGCTGCAGGCCGGGAGCATGGGTTTGGGCGGCGAGATCTTCGTGATGGACATGGGCGAGCCGGTGAAGATCGTCGACCTGGCGCGCGACATGATTCGCCTGGCGGAGCTTTCGGAAAGCGACGTGAAGATCGTCTACACGGGCCTGCGCCCCGGCGAGAAGCTCTTCGAGGAGCTGCTCGCCGATGACGAGCACACGCGTCCCACGCCGCATCCGAAGCTGCGCATCGCGAAGGCTCGCGAGGTCGATCCAGGCTGGCTCGAGGAGCTGCTCGATTGGCTGCGCAGCGAGCGCATTCCCAGCGACTCCGAGGTGCGGCGCGATCTGAAGCGCTGGGTCCCGGAGTACCAGTCGCAGGTGCGCCCGCGCCTGGCGAGCGTGCCGCCCACGCGCGCCGCCGGGGGCTCCTAGCCTCGGCCGGGTCCTCGCACCGCGCGCGCGAGGCCGAGCAGCAACCCGTTCAGCGCCCAGAACACCAGCCCGTTGTGGCGGTAGAAGAAATCGTCGGTGAGATTTTTCACCGCGTAGCCGGCCAGCATCGTGAGCCCGATCACCCCCAGCGGGGCGAGCGCCGGTTCGCGCAGCGCCCGCAGGTGCTCGCGCGCAAGGCCCACCCAGATCGCGAGGAACGCGGCAAGGCCTACCAGCCCGAGCTGCAAGGCTACGTCCACGAAGGCGTTATGGCTGTGGCGCATCGGCGGGTGTCCCGTCGAGGGCGCGGGCGTTTTCGCCAGGAAGCGCTCCTCGAGGATCTCGCGGCCGAAGCCGTGGCCCAGCCATGGTGCCTTGCCCAGCTCTTCCCAGGCGACCGACCAGAGCCGCGGGCGCAGGTCGCCATCGATGCTCGCCGTGAGAGAGGGATCGGCGCGGAAGTGCCGCTGGTTTCGCTCGAGGACCGCCGCGCCGAAGCCCAGCACGACCGCGAGCGCCGCGATGACCACAAGCCTGCGAGACGAGGCGAGGTGGGCCGGCTGCGCGTGCGACAAGGCGCGCGTGGCGACGAGCGCCACCGCGAGCTGCACGGCAAAGGCGGCCCAGACTATGCGATTCGCCGTCTCCGCCGCCGCCACCAGCACCAGCACGAGCGCAACCACTCGCGCGAGCACGCCGCGTTCGAAGCCCCACGGCCGAGGCCATGCGAGCGCGAGCAGCAGCGGGGCGACCAGCACGAGGTGCGTGGACCATGGGCCGGGGCCGCCGTCCATGGGATGGCGCGACAGCTTGAGCGCGAGCACGTCCTGTGCGAGCTGCACGGCGAAAACGGTGGCCGTGCCGGCGACGATCGCGATCCACCATGCGCGCCAGCGGCGCAGCGTGAGCGCAGCGACGAACGAGATCGCGAAAGTGAGCAGGCCGTAGCCCACCTCGGCACGCAGCTCGGCAAGGCTGAAGCGCGGCGAAACGCTCCACGAGACCGACAATGCCGCGAGCCCACCCCAGGCGACGCAGGGGATCCACACCGTGCGTGGCAACTCGAGAAGGTCACCCGCAAGCCGCGCGCCACGTCCCCACAACAAGGCGGCCGAAGCGATGACGAGCATGGCGCCGCGAAGGCCGGCGGAGCCCGAAGCGGCGGCCAGGAAAAGCAAGGCGCAGGTGGCGCCTAGGAGGATCCGGCCGGAGGCCGGGAGCGAGGCCCCGGGCGGTGGATCGAAGGCCTGCGAGGGACCGGTCACGAGAATTTGGCGCGCCCGACACGATTCGAACGTGCGACCCCTGCCTTCGGAGGGCAGTACTCTAATCCAGCTGAGCTACGGGCGCGTATCTCCCTAATTCTAAATGACTTCACCTCCCATCGTCCATTGAAAACGGGGGGCGTCGAGATGGATGCGGTTATAATTCGCGGCAAATCCAGAGGAACACATGGCCGGCTCCACGCACTCCGATCCCCACCAACAAGACGGCAGCTCGAACCCCGTGCGGCTCGCGATCGCCATCGGCATCGGCACCCTCGCGCTCATCATCGGCATCGTCTTGCTCACGAAGCTCGCCGTGGGAATGTATGGCACGCGCTCCCTGGAAGGCGATCCCTCCATGCAACCGAAAGCCGTGGCGCAGCGCATCGCGCCGGTAGCCCAGGTGGTCATCGACCCCAACGCGCCGCCTCCGGCAGCCGCCGCGGCCCCGGCGCCAGCGCCGGTAGCTGCCGTGACGGTTCCGCCGCCTCCGGCCAAGGGCTCGGCAGGGGCCGCCGCAGCCGGCAAGTCCACGTACGACAGCGCGTGCGCCGCATGCCACGCCGCGGGTGTCGCCGGCGCGCCCAAGCTTGGCGACAAGGCCGCGTGGGCTCCGCGCCTCAAGGCCGGCAAGGACCAGCTGTACGCGTCGGCCATCAAGGGCAAGGGCGCGATGCCACCGAAGGGTGGCCAGACCGCGCTCTCCGACGATGCGGTCAAGGCAGCCGTCGACTACATGACCTCGTCGGTGCAGTAACCCTGGCCGTCTACGCGATCGGAGACCTGCAGGGCTGCTTCACGCCCCTGCGCCGGCTTCTCGACGCGATCGGATTCGATGCCGGCGCGGACCGCCTCTGGTTCGTGGGTGACCTCGTCAACCGCGGCCCCGAATCCCTCGAGTGCCTTCGTTTCGTGAAGTCGCTCGGTGCAGCGGCCGCGACGGTTCTCGGCAACCACGATCTGCACCTGCTGTGCGTCGCGCACGGCGTGCAGAAACCGAGGAAGCGCGACACGTTCGACGAGGTGCTGCGCGCGCCGGACCGTGACGAAATCCTCGACTGGCTGAGGCGACAGCCGCTGCTGCACGTGGAAGGCGAGCACGCCATGGTGCACGCGGGCCTGCTGCCGGAATGGACGGTGGCACGCGCGCGCACCCTGGCCGCCGAGGCCGAAGCCCGGCTCGCGGGAGACGGCTACCTCGAGCTGCTCGCGCAGATGTACGGCGACGAGCCGGCGCGCTGGAGCGAGGACCTCGCCGGCATCGAGCGCCTGCGCGTGGTGATCAACGCGATGACCCGCCTGCGCATGTGCGCCCCCGATGGCTCGATGGTCCTCGCCTTCAAGGGCGAGCCCGAAGAGGCTGCGGACCCGTCGTGGCGCCCCTGGTTCGACGTGCCGGGCCGCCGCAGCAGGGATCATGCGATCGTCTGCGGCCACTGGTCGGCGCTCGGCCTGCGCCTGCGCCCCGACCTTCTGTCGCTCGACAGCGGCTGCGTGTGGGGGCGCGCACTCAGCGCGGTGCGGCTGGGGGATCGGCGGGTGTTCCAGGTGGAGTGCCCGGCACCACGCCGAGCAGGCTAGAGACCGCGGCCTGCGAATCGCGCGCGAGCTCCCGGCGCGTGCGATGGGTGGCTGGGAGGGCAGGCGCAAACGAGATGCGCGCGACCACTCCGCGCTGGCGCAGAACCAGCCCCATCGACTGGGGGAAGGTGCGCTCGCCCACGTACGCCACCTCGCGGCACAGGCTTCCATCGGCTCGCTCGTAGCGCACGGCGCAGGGGTGCACGTGCGCGTCGTTGGCGACGGCGGGCTCGAAGAGCGACGAGTGGAACTTGAGCAGGGTGTCGCCCTCGGTCGTCTGTCCTTCGGGAAAGAGGCCCACGCAGTCGCCGGCGGCCAGGGCCGCATGCACGAGCTCGTTGATGCGCGCGGTATCGCGACGCCGGTCGCGGCGGATGAAGATCGTGCCGGCACGCTCGGCGACCCAACCCGCCACCGGCCAGTCGCGGATCTCGCTCTTGGCGATGAAACGCGTGGATCGCACCGACGAGATCGCGAAGATGTCCAGCCACGAAACATGGTTGGCCGCGATCATGGCGCCGCTTTCGAGCGCCGAAGGTGGTTCGCCCTCCACGCGCACGGTCACGTCGGCGATGCGCATCAGCTTGGCCGACCACCAGCCCACGAGCTCCCGGCGCCGCGCAGCGCTCGCCCGCGGAAAGACGAGCTTCAGGATCAACGCGCCGCGCAGCAGGTGCAGGAGCATGCGCGCCCAGCGCAGCCCCCGCGTGAGCCGCCCGGCGCCGCGCTTAATGCGTGACCCGGGTGTTGCCGCGGCCCGAGAGGACGCGCACGCGATCGCCCGCGCGGAAGCGCTCGTCCGCATCCTGCACCACGGCGAGATAGCGGCCCGAATCGAGCAGCACGGTCACCTCGACGCCGAGGCGCTCGTTCGCGCCGCGCTCGATCTCGTTGCCGACGATGCCACCCAGGATCGCCCCGCCTATGGCGCCCACGATGTGCCCGCTGCCGCTGCCAGCGTGGCTTCCCGCGACTCCGCCGATCACCGCGCCGGCGGTGCTGCCGACCCCGGTCTGTCGCGGCTGGATGCGCACCTCGCGCACCGACTCGACGACTCCGAAGCGAACGGTCTGCTCGGCGCCCACTTCGTAGGCGCGATAATCCGCGCTGCCCCGCGGATGCGCGCACGCCCCGGCGAGGATCGCCATGAACGCCATGGCGGCGATGGTCTTGCGGTTTGTCATGCCTCATTCTCCTTCCAGGGAGCCTCGCCGAACGCGGCGAGGTAACGCTTTGCGATTTCGTCACGCGAGGGCCGGTGGTTCTGCCCTCCCCGGTGCGCGATCTTGATCGAGCCCATGACCGAGGCGAGCCGCGCCGATTTTTCCCACGACCAGCCGTGCGCCATGCCGTGCAGCAGCCCGGCGCGGTAGGCATCGCCGCAGCCCGTGGGATCGACCAGCGCGTCGGGCTTGACCGCCGGTACGTCGACGGTGCCCTCGCGCGTATGGATGGTGGAGCCCTCGCCACCCTTGGTGACGACCACCGCGCCGATCATGCGCGCGATCTCGTCCACCGACTTGCCGGTCTTCTGCTCCACCATGCGCGCCTCGTAGTCGTTCACGGTGAGCGCGCGTGCGCGTCCCATCAGCTCCAGCAGCTCCGGCCCGGAGAACATCGGCAGGCCCTGCCCCGGATCGAAGACGTAATCGATGCCGGCTGCGCCGAAGTCACGCGCGTGCTCGACCATTCCCTGCCTGCCATCGGGCGAGACGATGCCGACCCGCACGCCGCTCGCGTCCGCCACGCGGTTCAGGTGCGAGTGCGACATGGCCCCGGGATGGAATGCGGTGATCTGGTTATCGTCGATATCGGTCGTGATGAAGGCCTGCGCCGTGAACTGGTCCTCGAGGATGCGCACGTGCCGCAGGCCGACGCCGAGGCTTTCCATCCACTGCGCGTAGGCGCCGAAGTCATGGCCCGCGGTCCCCATGAGCGCGGGCGAATCGCCCAGCAGGCGGAGGTTGTACGCGATGTTGCCGCCCGTGCCGCCGTACTCGCGACGCATCTCGGGGACCATGAATGACACATTGAGGATGTGGATCTGGTCGGGAAGGATGTGCTTCCTGAACTGGTCCGGGAACACCATGATGGTGTCGTAGGCGAGGGAACCGCAGACGAGGATGGTCATGCGTGGAGTATAGGGACTCAGGGATAGAACAACAGCAGCTCGTAGCCGGTGGCCTTGAGGTTGGGCGTGTGCAGGCGCAGGTGAAGCGCGAGCTCGATGCCCGGAGCCATCACTTCCCCCGGTGCGAGGGGCCGTCCGAGGTAATCGGTGGGACGGAATACCCGTCGCGCCGCGGCCTGGCCCGTATTGTCGGTAAGCGTGAGCTCGAGGTGCGGGTACTCCTGCGCGACCGACGCGAGGTTGCGAAGCCGCGCACCGAGCGCGATCTCGCCGGGCTTGCCGGGGACTTCGAGCATCTCGGAATCCTCGAGCTTGAGCAGGCCATCTTCGCGAACCCACGGCACGGTGCACTTGAACGGCTCGCACGCCGCTTCCAGCGCAGGGCGCAGCGCGGGATAACGTTGGGCCACCGGGCCGCGGAATGCGAAGGCCACCTCCAGGAGCAGGATCAACGCGAGCAGCACCACGCCGAACGACCACGCGCGTGACACGGGCTTGCGCGGTGGCATCTCGAGCGTGAGCTCGGGCTCGGGCTCGAGCGGCTCACGCGCGGCGGGTGCAGGGCGCGAGGCGCGTGGCTCGGGCGCGGCCGGCTCAACCGTCTCGAGCGCAGGCATGTCGTCCACCGGCGCAGCCGACGCATCCAGCGGCAAGTCCACGGTTGCGCTCGACATCGCCGCGCGCGCCTGGTCGCGCTCGGCGGCTTCCTGCGCCGCGAGCAGCCGCGAGCCCGTATCGTCGTCCGGGAATCGCTCGAGCGACTGGAAGCCGTTGAAGATCTGGTTGCACCGGCCGCAACGCACCTGCCCCTGGCGCACGTTGAGCTGCTGCGGCGAGACGCGGAAGCGCGCCTGGCAATGGCTGCAGGTGGTGATGAGCATCGTTCGCGCTCAGGGCGCCTTGCGCCCGGCCAGCAGGACCCATCCGCCGTCCTCGGCGGCGACGTCCAGGCGCGCCCAGGGCGCATAAGCCGCAATCACGTCGCGCGCCTGCTCCTCGAGGATTCCGGAAAGGGCGATCGACCCGCCCTCGCAAGTGCGTGCGGCGATGAGCGGAGCGAGGACGCGCAGGGGGTTGGCGAGGATGTTGGCCACGGTGATGCGAAAAGTCTCGGGGATCGGGCGTTGCGCGTCGCGAAGCTCGAGGGCCACGCCATTGCTGCGGGAATTGTAGCCCGCGGCCTCGAGCGCGCGCGGGTCCACGTCCACCGCGAGCGCGCGGGCGGCGCCCAGCTTGAGCGCGGCGATCGCGAGGATGCCCGAGCCGCAGCCGTAGTCGAGCACGGAATCGCCGCCGCGAACGTTGCGCTCGAGCCAGGCCAGGCATAGCCGCGTGGTCGGATGGCTGCCGGTGCCGAATGCCGCGCCCGGGTCGAGCACCACGTTGATCGCGTCAGGCGCCGGAGGCTCGTGCCAGGTGGGCACGATCCAGAGCCTCTCGCCCGCGCGGATCGGCTGGAACTGCCTTTGGGTGAGCGCGACCCAGTCTTCGTCCTGCAGGCGGTCGACGCAGGCGCCTTCGAGGGCGACGTTGCCGCTTGCGGCCAGCGCCGCGTCGAGCGCCGCCGAGACGTCGGAATCTTCGGCGAAGAGCGCGCTCACCCGGCAACGCGGCCAAGGCTGGGTCTCCGCGCCCGGCTCGCCGAACACGGCCTGCTCGGCGGCGGTGCCGGCGTCGGCATCGGTGAGCTCGACGGACACGGCGCCGGATTCCTCCAGCGCGTCGGCAAGGGCCTGCGCGTGCGGCCCCGCGACGACGAGGCCCACGCGCTGCCAGGCCATGGAGGCTACGCCTCCGGCTGGATCGACTTGAGCGCCGCCATCTTCTCCTCCAGGTAATGGATGCTCACGCCCCCGCGCACGAAGGCCGCGTCGTTCATGAGCTCCTGGTGGAGCGGGATGTTGGTCTGGATGCCCTCGATCACCATCTCGGAGAGCGCCACGCGCATGCGAGCGATCGCCTGCTCGCGCGTGTCGCCGTAGGCGATCAGCTTGCCGATCAGCGAGTCGTAATGCGGCGGCACGTAGTAGTTGGCGTAGACGTGGGAGTCGTAGCGGATGCCCGGCCCTCCCGCCACGTGGTACTGCGTGATGCGTCCGGGCGAGGGCACGAACGTGTAGGCGTTCTCCGCGTTGATGCGGCACTCGATCGCGTGGCCCTTCTTCACGATCTCGCGCTGCTTGTAGCGCAGCTTCATTCCGGCGGCGACCCGGATCTGCTCCTGCACGATGTCCACGCCGGTGATGAGCTCCGTCACCGGATGCTCCACCTGCACACGCGTGTTCATCTCGATGAAGTAGAACTCGTCGTTCTCGTAGAGGAACTCGAAGGTGCCCGCCCCGCGGTAGCCCAGCTTGCGGCACGCGTCGGCGCATTTCTCGCCGATGCGCTCTATGAGCCGCGGCTTCACCAGCGGGGCTGGGCCCTCCTCGATGATCTTCTGGTGGCGCCGCTGCATCGAGCAGTCGCGCTCGCCCAGGAAGATCGCCTGCTTGTGCTCGTCGGCCAGCACCTGGATCTCGATGTGGCGCGGGTTCTCGAGGAACTTCTCGAGGTACACGGTGGGATTGTTGAACGCAGACTGCGCTTCGGAGCGCGTCATGCCGACGGCGTTCACCAGCGCCGCCTCGGTGTGGACCACCCGCATGCCGCGTCCGCCACCGCCGCCGGCCGCCTTGATGATGACGGGGTACCCGATGGCCGCGGCGAGGCGCCGGATCTCCTTGGGGTCTTCCGGCAGCGGCCCATCGGAGCCCGGCACGCAGGGCACGCCCACCTTCTTCATCGCCGCCTTGGCCGAGATCTTGTCGCCCATGAGGCGGATCGAGGCGGCCGTCGGGCCGATGAAGACGAACCCCGAGTTCTCGACCCGCTCGGCGAAGTCGGCGTTCTCGGAGAGGAAACCGTAGCCGGGGTGGATGGCCTGGGCGTCGGTCACCTCGGCGGCGCTGATGATCGCGGGGATGTTGAGGTAGCTGTCGCGCGAGGGCGCCGGCCCGATGCACACCGACTCGTCGGCGAGCATCACGTACTTGGCGTCCGCGTCGGCCTCGGAATGCACCGCGACCGTCTTGATGCCCATCTCGCGGCAGGCGCGCTGGACCCTGAGCGCAATTTCACCGCGGTTCGCGATGAGGATCTTCTCAAACATCGCAATGACGCATCCGACGTTCGCCCCCTCTGCCTTGGGAGAGGGTTGGGGAGAGGGTCATCTCGCGCCTACTCGATCAGGAAAAGCGGCTGCCCGTACTCCACCGGCTGCCCGTTTTCGACCAGGATCGCCTTGACGGTGCCGGCGACGTCGCTCTCGATCTCGTTCAGCAGCTTCATCGCCTCGATGATGCAGAGCGTCTGGCCCTTCGAGACCGCCTGGCCCACTTCCACGAAAGGCGGAGCCCCGGGGGAGGGCGCGCGGTAGAACGTGCCCACCATGGGTGACTTGAGCGCATGGCCCTTGGGCTCCGGCGGCGGGGCTGCGGTCTCGGGGCCCGGAGCGTTGCCCGCGCCCCCGGCCGGGCCGGTCATGGGCATGGCGTGCATGCCCGGCGCGGCCATCATCATAGGCGGCGCATTCACCTGGCGGCTGATTCGTACCTTCTCCTCGCCTTCGGTGATCTCGATCTCGCCGATGCCCGACTCCTGCACCAGGTCGATCAGCTTCTTCAGTTTTCGGAGGTCCATGGATGTTCGCGTCCCGCCTGCGCGGGGCCGGCGCCTTTATTGGTCCCTGAGGGTCCGCAAGGCGGCTTCGAGGGCCGCCTCGTATCCGTATGCGCCCAAGCCACTGATCACGCCGGACGCGAGGTCGGAGAAATAGGAAAACTTCCGGAAATCCTCCCGTGCATGCACGTTGGACAAATGGACTTCGATGAAGGGGATCGCCACGGCGGCTAACGCATCGCGCAGTGCGACGCTGGTATGTGTATAAGCGGCCGGATTGATGATGATGTACCTCGTTTCGTCGCTTTTCGCTGCATGCACGCGATCGATGAGCGCGGCCTCGGCATTGCTCTGGTAAGCAACCACCTCGACGCCTGCTTCCCGGCCGCGTGCGACCAGCCCGGCATTGATGGCCTCGAGAGTGTGTGTCCCGTAGTGCCGGGTTTCCCTTTCGCCGAGCAGGTTCAGGTTGGGTCCGTGGAGGACCAGGATTTTGTGCATGGCGGGCGAGTTTGCCGAAGAGGCCGCACGATGTCCAGATTTGCGCGGAGATCGCCGAAGCTCGCGACAATCAGCCCAAAAGCAGGCACGAAATCAGCTTTGATGAAAATCCCAACGCACTGTGGCTATTCGGCGACATGAACTTTTGTGGAGTGATCGCCACAGATCGCGTCAATTGGCTGAAAATCGCGTCAAGCGCGTCTCCAGCTCGTCCTCAGTGTAAGGGCCCACTCGCGTTTCCAGCAGTCGACCGTCGCGCCCAACCAGCGCCGTGAAAGGCAAAACACCCAAGCGGTTTCCGAGGCGGCGTGAAAGCTCGCCCACCTCGGCGCCCCCCGTCCACAATGGATAAGACACCCTGAGTGAAGTGGCGAAGTCCCGAACCCGCGCGGGCTCCTCGGCCGTGATTCCCAGGACTTGGACGCCGCGATCCTTCCATCGCCGGGCCACACGATCGAACGCCGGCATCTCGTCCCGGCACGGGGCGCACCAGGTGGCCCAGAAGTTGAGAACGAGGAGCTGCCCCTGGAACTGCCCCAATCCCTGCGGGCTTCCGTCTGGCGCAAAGAAACGGGTGGCGTATAGGGCGCCCGGGCCGATATCGCCGGCTTCGACGGGGGTGCGTGTCTTGGAACGGGTTTCGTGCTGGTGCCACCAGAGTCCCCCGCCGGCGGCGAAGGCGAGCAGGGCCACCAGGAAAAATGAGGTGCGCGCGCTCACGGGCCGGTTTCCGCTTCCACCCAGCGCAGGTATTCTGGCAGGCCGCGCTCGACTGGCCAGGCGATGATCTCCGGCAGCGAGTAGGGATGCAGGCGGCGGATCGCCTGCTCCAGTTCCTCGTAGCGAGCAGGGGTGGATTTGATGATTACGGGGTATTCGACCGCCTGCTCGTCGCGTCCTTCCCAGCGGTAGAAGGACGTGGCGGGCGAAAGAACGTTGGCACAGGCGGCCAGTCTGAGCTGCACGACCTCGCGCGCGACATTGAAAGCCGAGGCGGAGTCGGGTAGGTTTGTGAGGACGACGATGACGGCCACGGGGAGTGCTCGCGCGGTCGCGCGGCGAATGGCAACGAATCGAAAAAAGTGGTGGAGCGGATGCGGCTTGTTCTGATCGTGATTTTACTGGGTTTCCCCCTGCTGGAAGCCGTGGTGCTGGTGCGGTTGAGCGAATCCATGGGCTGGTGGCTCGCGGCTTGGGTCGTGCTCGCGGCGTGTGCCGGCATCGCCCTCATCAAGGAGGCGCGTTTCGCGATGCTCGCGCGCCTCGGAGCGGGCCTGGCCCAGGGGCGCTTTTCGATCGTCGCCCTCACCGACAGCGTCCGCACGGTGGTTGCCGGCCTCTTCCTCGTGTTTCCCGGCGTGGTCTCGGACCTCATCGCCGTGACCCTGTTGCTGCTGCCGGGCCCGCGCGTCGTGGTCGAGTCCGCCGTCCGCCGGCGCCATGGCGGCACCCTCATCGAGGGCGAATTCCGCCGCAGCCGTTAACGGCTCGCGGTACCCCCTGGGTTAGAATTCGGCGTGCCTTCCGGGCCGCGCGAGAGGCGCGCGTCCGCCCCCGATCAAGAGATCCTCGACTTGCCTGAATCCCCAGCCGCGGCGCACACCGTCCGGCTCGAGCCCAGCGGCCATACCTTCGAGGTCGCCCCGGGCGAGACCCTCCTCGAAGCGGCGATGCGCCAGGGCCTGGGCCTGCCCTACGGTTGCCGCAACGGCGCGTGTGGCGCCTGCAAGGGAGTGCTCAGGTCCGGCGAGCTCATCTACGGCGACTACCAGGAGCGTGCGCTGCACGACTCCGAGAAGCTCGCCGGCAAGGCGCTGACCTGCTGCACGCGTCCGGCAACGGACATCGTCTTCGAGGTGCGCGAGCTCGGCGGGGCCAAGGATCTGGCGATCCGCACGCTGCCGTGCCGGGTCGAGAAGATCGAGAAGCCCGCCGACGACGTGGCGGTGATGTACCTCAAGCTGCCTGCGGGCGAGCGGTTGCAGTTCCTCGCCGGCCAGTACATCGATATCCTCATGAAGGACGGCAAGCGCCGCAGCTTCTCCATGGCCAACGCCCCGCACGACGACCAGTTCCTGCAGCTGCACGTGCGCAAGACCCCGGGCGGCGCGTTTTCCCGGTACGTGTTCGAGGAGATGAAGGAGCGCGCCATCCTTCGATTCGAGGGGCCGCTCGGGACCTTCTACTTGCGCGAGGACTCCGACAAGCCGTTCATTTTCGTGGCTGGCGGCACCGGCTTCGCGCCCATCAAGGCGCAGGTCGAACATTTGCTCCACCACGGCGACGACCGGCCGATCGTCGTGTATTGGGGCGCCCGTGGCCGCAAGGACCTGTACCTGAATGACCTGCCGGCGCGCTGGCAGCAGGATCATCCGAACGTGTCGTACATCCCGGTGCTGTCCGATCCCCTCGCCGAGGATGGCTGGACGGGGCGCACGGGTCTCGTCCACCAGGCTGTGCTCGACGACTTTGCCGACCTGTCCGGCTACCAGGTGTATGCGTGCGGCGCGCCGGCCATGACCGACGTGGCGAAGCAGACTTTCGTCGAGCAGCGCGGGCTGCCCGAGGACGAGTTCTACTGCGATGCCTTCACGCCGTCCGTGGATCCGAAGAAGTGAAGCGATTTACCACAGAGACCACAGGGACCACTGATAAGGGAGGCTAGCTCGGCTTTTCTGGGGTCCCTCGTAATCCCTGCGGTGTGATCTTCGCGGCTTCGATTTCACGCAATACCTTCCGCTGCACCTTGCCCGTTGTCGTCATCGGCAGCTCGCTGACGAATTCGATCAGCCGCGGCTGCTGCCAGGGCGCGAGGTGCTTCTTCACGTGCTCGCGCAACTCGTCGGCGAGCGCTTCGGATGCGACGTGGCCGGGGCCCGGCAGCACGAAGGCCTTGATGAGCGCGCCCCGCGTCTCGTCGGGGAAGGGCACGACGGCGCAATTGGCCACGGCCTCGTGGCGCACCAGGCAGTTCTCGATTTCCGCCGGGCCGATGCGGTAGCCCGCGCTCTTGAACATGTCGTCGGCGCGGCCGCGGTACCAGAGGTAGCCCTCCTCGTCCGCGACGGCCTCGTCGCCCGTGCGGCACCAGTCGCCCGAGAATTTCCCCGCGGTGGCCTCGTCGTTGCCCCAGTAGCCGAGGAAGAAGACAGGGTCCGGCGTGCCATCGAGCCACCGGCGATGCACCGCCACGTCGCCGGCTTCGCCGGCCGGCAGCTCGCGGCCGGCCTCGTCGATCACCGCGATGCGATGGCCCGGATAGGGCCGGCCCATCGAGCCCGGGCGCACTGGCCAGATCGCGTGCGAGTTGCCGACGATGTAGTTCATCTCGGTCTGGCCGAAGATCTCGTTCACGGTCACGCCGAGGCGCTCGCGCGCCCAGTGGAACACCGCCGGACCCACCGGCTCGCCGCCGCTCATGAGCGTGCGCAGTCCGATGTCGAAGCGGTCCAGGGGGCGAGGCACCGCGCGCATCATCATCTTGAGCGCCGTCGGGAAAAGGAAGGTATTGCGGATGCCGTACTTCTCGATGAGGTGGAAGGCGCGTTCGGGGTCGAAGCGCCCGCGGAACCCGAGGATGGCGCGGCCGTGGTACAGCGTCGGCATGAGGGCATCCCACAGGCCGCCGGTCCATGCCCAGTCGGCGGGCGTCCAGAAGATGTCGCCACTTTGCGGGAAGCCGTCGTGGGAGAGCTCGAAGCCAGGCAGGTTGCCGAGGAGCGCGCAATGCGGCAGCAACGCGCCCTTGGGAGGGCCGGTGGTGCCACTCGTATAAATGATCGCGGCGGGATCGCGTGCCGACTGCGCGGCGGGCGGCTCGAAACGTCTCGATGCCCGGGCGAGCAGGGCATCCCAATCGAGCAAATTTCCGCCGCGCGCCCCTGCGACCCCGATCACATGGGCGAGCGCCGGCAGCTTCGAGCGCACCGAGTCCAGAGCCGGAAGGGTCGCGTCATCGACGATGGCGACGCTCGCGCCGCTGTCGCGCACGCGGTATTCGAGTGCCTCGGGACCGAAGAGGTGTGACAGCGGCACCGCGATCGCCCCCATCTGGAAGCAGGCGAGGTAGGTGACGACTGTCTCAGGTCGCTGCGGCAGGACGAGGGCCACGCGGTCGCCGCGCGCAACACCCAGGTGGACCAGCGCGTTGGACAGGCGATTGGCGGCCTGCTGCAAATCCCAATAGGTATAGGCGCGCGCCTCGCCCGACTCGTCTTCCCAGTAGAGCGCGAAGCGCTCGCGCTCGCCCGCCCAGCGCGTGCAGGCCCAGCGCGTGATGTTGAAGTCCGCCGGGACATCCCAGCGGAAGGACTCCCAGGTCTCGCGCCAGCGGTCCACGCTACCGCGCCAGCGCCGCCTCGATCTCGGCGAAGGTGCTCGCTACCGAAAAGGTCTGCAGCTCCATGCCCAGCTGGCGCGCCACCTGCGAGGCGGAAAAGATGCCGCGCACCAGCCGCCCGCCCTCGTCGGCGACCATCAGGTGCTGGCGGCGAACGGCCTTCATGGTCGCCACGATGTGGCCGACCCGCATCTGGGCCACGTCCTGCATCGGCAGGGCCTCGAGCCGGTCGGCCGGCGTCATCACGTCGGCGACAGTGATCTCGGCGTGCGAAAGGCTGCGCTCCCGCGTGAACCGCAACGGCTTGTCGCCCAGGATGTCGGTGGCCGTGATCACGCCCGCGAGCGCGCCCTCGGTGTCCACGACGAACAGCAGGCGCACGCCGCGCTCGATCATCACCTGGTGGGCGCGATACATCGCCTCCTCGGGCCGGGTGGTGACGGCGGCGACCTCGCGCAGGTCCGTCATGACGGAAAATGCCGGATCGTCCAGGCTCACACGCCCCGGGGGCTCGGGCCGGGCGATGCGGCTGCCGGCAGGAATCCTGTCGAGCGAGAGTGCAGAATATTCGCGCATGGTGTCCTCGCCTTCCTGCGGTGGGCGCGCTCAGCCGGCCAGCTGGGCGCTGCGGCGGAAATGTTTCTCGGCCTCCTGCGGCTTGCCGATCTTCTCCATCAACGCGGCGAGCGTCATGTGCCCGTCGTGCGTGGGCTCGAGCGCGAGGCTCGCCTCGATGTAGCTCTGCGCCTTGCCCCAGAGGCCCTGGCGCATGCACAGCTTGCCGAGGGCCAGGAGCAACGCCGGGTCGCGCGCGTGCAAACGCAGCCATTTCTCGGCCCGCTCGATCTGCGGCAAGGCGTCGTCGCCCGCGGCATCGCCATACAGCGCGACCAGCGTGGGGCTCCATTCACGCTCGAGCGCCTGCTCGATGATGGCCTGCGCCTCGGCACTGCCCCCGAGCGCCAGGTAATGGCGCGCGGCGGTCGCGGCGACGGCGGGATCGAGGCGCATCTCGGCCGGCAGCTGCTTCCAGTAGGCGGCGAGCGCGGTCGCGTCCTGCGCCTTGCGCCCGAGGTTGCCCAGGTGCGCGGCCCGCCGCGCGGCCGCCGCCTCCGCAGGGCCTATGCCGCCCAGCTTGAGGAGGGAGGCCGCCGTCTCCAGCACCTCGTCCCAGTTGCGCAGCGCCTGCTCGGCCTGCAGCTTGAGGCGCAGCAGCCGCAGGTTGCGGGAATCCCGCGCGGAGAGGTCCTTCAGAACCGCCAGCGCCTCTTCGTGGCGCCCCTGCGAGACGAGCAGGTCGGCGAGCGTCGTGAGCCGCGCCTGGTCGACTTCCGGAGCCTCGCCCTTCGCCTGGTCGAGGAAGAGCTCGCGCTCGTTGAAGCGCCCGAGCTCGTGGGCGCTGCGGGCAGCGATGATGGCGGCTACCCCCTTGGTCTCCTCTCCCAGCAACGCGGCCGCGGCGCTTTTCTCGGCCGAGGCGTAGCGCCCCTGGAAAAACGCGAGCAACGCATCGTTGAGCGATTGGCGCAGGCGCGAGCGCGAGCGCTCGTCCCGATAGGCGCGCACCCGCCGCGGAATGCCCACCAGGGTGCTCACCAGCCGCGCCAGGAAATAGAACGCGAAATATCCGGCCACCACGAGGAACACGAGGAGATTGAGCGAGAGCTCGATGCGGTATGGAGCCGACACGATCACCACGTAGCCGGTGGAGTTCCGGGCGAAAAGCGCGATGCCGACGGCGACCGCCGCGAGGATGACCGACCAGAGGGCGAAGCGCATGGCTAGCGCTTTTCCCGCGCCGCGCGCGCCGTGCGCACCGCCGCGAGGCTCGCGTTGATGTCGGGCACCGCGATGGTGAGGGGCGACTCCGCGACCTGCTTGAGAGTGGCCAGCGCCGCGATCGTGGGCTTGGCCTTGGCGTCGAAGTAGCGCGAGATGTACGACTGCGCCGTGCGCAGGTCCTCGCGGAACGCCGCCTCGTCGCGTGCCAGCAGCGCCATGCGCGCGGCCAGCAGGCGCAGCTTCACGTTTTCCCGCAGGAAATAGCTCTGTCCGGGGGCGAGCAGCGCGGCGTCCTGCGTGGCCAGGTCGCGAATGCGCACCAGGCCCTTCATCTCGTCCCACAAATCACGCGCGGCGCGGGTGAAGCCGCTTTCCTCGGTAGTGCGCACGCGCGTGACGCGGGTGGCGGGCAGCGTTTCCGAAACCAGCAGGGGCAGCGTTTCGGCCTGGTTGATGACCTGGTCGAGTCGCAGGGCGAGCCCGGCGGTGTCCACCTGTGGCACGGCTTTGAGCTTCTCCATGTCCTGGGCGATGGCGCGCCGCAGCGGCGTGGCGGCGAGCTTCTCGGCGCGCGCGAGTCGCTGGTCGGCGGCTTGCAGCGCGGCAAGGGCGGCGCGCACGTTGCCCGCCAGCTGCAGCTGCTGGCTCGCCACCACCAGGATCTGCTCGACCTCGGAGAGCACGCGGTCGTCGGCGCTGCGCGAGAGCTCCCGGTACATCTCTTCCAGTGCCACGCGCTGCTCGTGGGTGTCGGCCACGCGCGCCTCGAGCTCAGCGATGCGGATCTGCGCCTCGCGCAGCCCTGCCTGTCCCTGGGTGAGGCCGCTTTTCGCTTGTTGCGCTTCGGCGCCCAACTCCGCGAGGCGCGCCCCCACGCTCCCCTCGATCGCCCGGACCGACATGCGCGCATCGATGGCGATCCATGCGGCCGCTCCCGTCGCCGCGAGCGCGAGGACCGCCAGAGTGCGCGCCATGCGATCCGCCGCCAGGCGCTTCGCCTCGGGCGCGTCGGACGTGCGGGGAAGGGGCGGGGGAGACTGCTCGCTCATGGGATCACTCGCAACCGCGACAACGCGTGGGTCAAGCCTTCTATTCCCGGACCGCACACCACGACGCGCTCGAAGGCGCGCGCCGCCGGATGCCGGCCCACCGCCTCGTGGGGCACCACGAGGACCGTCCCGGCGAGGCCGGATGCGCCCGCCTCGCCGACCATCGCAACGAAATTCTGCAACGTTTCGCCGCTCATGGCGCTGATCGCCTGCACTTCTCCGTCGGCCAGGGCCCGCAGCAACGCAGCCGGATCTCCCGGCGGACGCGAACGGCGGTAACACTCGGCGTAGACCACCTGCGCGCCGCGCGCCTGCAGCTCGTCCTTCAAGCGCTCGCGGCCGCCTTCGCCGCGAAAGATCACGACATTCTCGCCGGACACGCGGTCGGCCTGCAATTCGGCGAGCGCGAGCAGCGCCTCGCTGTCCTCGCCCTCGCGCGGTGAGATCACGCGCTCGAAACCCGAGTTCCGGAGCGCTTCGGCGGTAGCCTGGCCGATCGCCGCCACCTGCAAGGCGGGCGGCCAGGCGGCGTGGCGACGCACGGCGGCGAGGCCATGCTCCACCGCGTTGGCGCTCACGAAGATCGCCATCCGCGCCCGCGGCAGGAGGTCGAGCGCTTCGCCGAGCGCAGGCGAGCCTTCCAAGGCCTCAATGGCGAGCGCCGGGAAGAGGAAGGTGCGCGCTCCCTCGGCGGCAAGGTCGCGTGCCATCGCGCGTGCCGCGGGAAGGGGCCGCGTGATCACGATGCCCAGCCCGTCGAGCCGGCCCACGTCATGCCTTCCGCGCCGCCAGCTCGCGCAGGATCTCGCGTCCTCCGGCGGCAAGCAGGCGCTCGCCCAGCTCGCGGCCGAGGCGCTCGGCCTCGGCGAGGCTGCCCCGGGCGCCCTGGCGCACGACGCGCGAGCCCTCGGGCAATCCAACCAGGGCTTCCATCTCGAGCGAGTCTCCGACGGGCCGCGCGTAGGCGGCCACCGGAACCTCGCAGCTGCCCTCCACGACGAGCCCGAGCGCGCGCTCGGCACGCGCGGCGGCGCTGACTGCCCGCAGCTCGAAGCCCTGGAGGGCGGCTGCCAGGTCCGTTCGCGCGGCGGGAAACTCGATCGCGAGGATGCCCTGCCCGATCGCCGGCAGCGCGAGCGATTCCGGCAGGGTGGCGCGGATCCGATCACCCAGCCCGAGGCGCCGCAGCCCGGCGGCGGCGAGGATGATGGCGTCGTATTCGCCGGCCGCCAGCTTGGCCAGGCGCGTGTTCACGTTGCCACGCAGCGCGGCGAAACGCAGCTGCGGAAACGCCCTTCGCAGCTGGCACTCGCGCCGCAGGCTCGAGGTGCCGACGAGTGCGCCCGCGGGCATGGCCTCCAGGCTCGCGTGGCGCTCGGAGACGAAGGCATCCAGGGGCAGCTCGCGCTCCCCGAAGGTGGCTAGCGCGAACCGCGGCGCGACCTCCATCGGCACGTCCTTCAACGAGTGCACCGCGATGTCGGCACGGCCCTCGTCCATGGCGACTTCCAGCTCCTTCACGAAAAGGCCCTTGCCGCCAACCTGCGCGAGCGGCCGGTCGAGCACGCGATCACCTTTCGTGGTCATGCCCACGATGTCCACCTGCCATCGCGGATCGCGCGCGCGCAGGGCGCCGGCCACCATGTGGGTCTGGGCGAGCGCGAGCTTGCTTTCGCGCGTGGCGATGCGGATGCGTTGCGGGGCGGGCATGGCTGCAGCCTACACCAGCACGATTGCTACACTCGGGCGATGCTGGGATGGAGCGCAGATACCGGGCTCGCGGCGCTTTTCGCCGCGGCGTTCGTCTCGGCCACGGTGCTGCCGGCCAACTCCGAAGTCGTGCTCGCGGCGGTGTTGAGGTCGTTTCCGGATCGATTCGTGGCGGCCATCGCCGTGGCGACGCTCGGCAACACGCTGGGCGGCCTCACCACTTATGGCCTCGGCCGCCTCGTCCCCAAGCGTCATGTGCCCGATGCACACGCCGTCGCGTGGGTACGTCGCCATGGAGCCTGGGCCCTGCTGCTTTCGTGGGTGCCTTTCGTCGGCGACGCGCTTTGCGCGGCGGCGGGATGGTTGCGAGTGCCGCTTTGGGCCGCGGCGCTTGCCATGGCCGTGGGTAAGCTCGCGCGCTACGTCGCCGTCGCCCAGGCGCTGGCTTTCATCCCCTGAGTCGTGGGGGCGTATCCTTTGGCGATGAAGTGCCTAAGGCTCCTCATCGCCGTGCTGGGCTCCCTGGCCGCGCCGGTGCACGCGGCGCCGCATTCGAACGTCTATGCGCTGCTCTCCGCGGTGGGCAGCCGCTTCGAGGTGATCCACACGCGTCAACAGACCGGCTCGCATCTGGAGGCTGCGGATCGGGCGGCCTACCGCGTCGAGGGCAACGTCCTCAACCGCCTGGTGCTGCAGGGCCTCGATCGTGCCGTCGCACGACTGGACCCCGGCAGTCGCCGCGTCTACCTGTCGATGGAGCCCAACTGGAGCGGCCGCTACCGCAAGTTGAGCGACAAGCTGCCCGCCTCCGTGCTGGACGAGCTGCGCAAGATGGACCGCAGCGGCTGGGACCGCCTGCTGGTCGCGGTGCCCGCGCAGCGGGTCGAAGACAAGGACGGCCTGGGCCGACGCCTGCAGGGCATGGGGCTCTACGTCCAGACGCAGTGCCAGAGCGACACGGGGTGGGGCGGGCGCATCGGCTCCTGCGAGAACTCCTTCCGTCCGGCGTCGGGTCCGGAGGCGCACACGCCCAAGGGGGAGACCACGGCCGCCAACACGTTCATCGCGCCGTACACCTTCATCGAGGTGTGGGTGATGGATCCGCGCACCCTCGAAGTGATCGATCGCACCATCCAGCACGGCCACCGCAAGCTCTCCGACGACTCCGGCAACGTCAAGGGCATCCTCTCCGGCTTCCACGACGAATTCCTCGCCACGCAGATCGTCGAGGTGGTGCAGCACGCCGCGCGCGAGGCGGTCGAGGATGCGGGCCTGCGTGGCAAGGTCCAGGTGCAGGACCGCGGACCGGTTCCAGCCGCGCGGTAAACTTTTTCCCCGCCCGCAACTCCCCGCGCCTGGCGGCATCGAACTGCAATGACCGCCCGCCTGCGCGAAATCCCGTACAACTACACCTCGTACTCCGATCGCGAGATCGTCATCCGCCTGCTCGGCGAGCCCGCTTGGGAAGCGCTGGACGAGCTGCGCGCCCAGCGCGTCACCGGCCGCTCGGCGCGCATGCTCTACGAGGTGCTGGGCGACATCTGGGTCGTCCAGCGCAATCCCTACCTGCAGGACGATCTCCTCGACAGCCCCAGGCGGCTCAACCTGCTCGTGGATGCCATGCGCCATCGCCTGGCCGAGATCGAGAAGCGCCGCGCCGACAAGAACGGCATCGAGGACAAAGTGGCCGAGCTGCTGGCCGCCGCGCGCTCGGCGGTGGACGCCTTCGAGAACCAGTTCGCCGAGATGAGGGGCCTCAGGCGCAAGGTCACGCGCCGCCTCTCGGCGATCACGCATCGCGACAACATCCAGTTCGACGGCATGGCGCGCGTCTCCCACGTGACCGATGCCACGGACTGGCGCGTCGAGTATCCGTTCGTCGTCGTGAACCCCGATACGGAGGAGGAGTGCGCCCGCCTGGTGAAGGCGCTGATCGAGCTGGGCCTCACGATCATCCCGCGCGGCGGCGGTACCGGCTACACCGGCGGCGCGATCCCGCTCGACCGCCTCTCCGCGGTGATCAACGTGGAAAAGCTCGACAGGCACCACGGCGTCGAAATGCGCCTGCTTCCCGGCCTCGCCGAACCCACGCCGGTGATCCGCTGCGGCGCGGGCGTGGTCACCAAGCGCGTGATGGAAGCCGCGGAGGAAGCGGGCTGGATCTTCGCCGTCGACCCGACCTCCGCCGATGCCTCGTGCATCGGCGGCAACGTCGCCATGAACGCCGGCGGCAAGAAGGCGGTGCTGTGGGGCACCGCGCTCGACAACCTCGCCTCGTGGCGCATGGTGACGCCCGAGGCCGACTGGCTCGAGGTCGAGCGCCTGGACCACAACCGTGGCCGCATCCACGACGCTCCGCTGGCGCGCTTCCGGCTCAAGCGCTTCCATGCCGACGGCAAGACGCCCAAGGGCGATGAGATCCTCGAGATCGAGGGCAAGCGCCTGCGCAAGGAGGGCCTCGGCAAGGACGTGACCGACAAGTTCCTCGGCGGGCTCCCGGGCGTGCAGAAGGAAGGCACCGACGGGCTCATCACCTCGGCCACCTTCATCCTGCACCGGATGCCCAGGCACATCCGCACGGTGTGCCTGGAGTTCTTCGGCGACGTGAAGAAGGCGGTGCCTTCGATCGTCGAGATCAAGAATTACCTCGACCAGCATCCGAAGGCGATCCTCGCGGGCCTCGAGCACCTCGACGAGCGCTACGTGAAGGCCGTGGGCTATGCCACCAAGGCGAAGAGCCGCGGAAGGCCGCGCATGATCCTGCTCGCCGACATCGTGAGCGACGACGAGGACGCGGTCGCCGAGGCCGCGTCGAAGGTGGTGCGCATCGCCAACGCGCGCGATGGCGAAGGCTTCATCGCCGTGACGGTGGAGCAGAGGAAGCGCTTCTGGCTCGACCGCGCCCGCACCGCGGCGATCTCCAAGCACACCAACGCCTTCAAGATCAACGAGGACGTGGTGATCCCGCTCGATCGCCTGGGCGATTACACCGACGGCATCGAGCGCATCAACATCGAGTTCTCGATCGCCAACAAGCTCGAGCTGGTCTCGCGCCTGGCGGACTTCTTCTCCGGCCCGATGCCGCTCTGGGACGACGACCAGACCCTCGACCGCATCGGCCGCGAGGAGCTCCTGGGCGACCGTCCCGCGCAGGCGCTCGAGCTGCTGAAACGCGTGGCCGAGCGCTGGAAATACATCGTCGCCCACATGGACGATCTCGCGAGCCGGGTTCGCACCGACCTCGAGGGGCTGGGCATGGATCCCGATGCCATCGGCGAGGATCCCGAGGCCAATCTGTTCACGCGCATCCAGCTGCACCACCTGCGGATCTCGTGGAAGCGAGAGCTGCGTGACCCGCTGCGCCAGATCTTCTCGGGGCGGGATTTCGAGCCGGTGATGAAGGCCGTGGAGGCGATCCATGGCGAGGTGCTGCGCGGGCGCGTTTTCGTGGCGCTGCACATGCACGCAGGCGACGGCAACGTGCACACCAACATCCCGGTGAACTCCGACAACTACGAGATGCTGCGCGCGGCGAACGAGGCGGTGGCGCGCATCATGAAGTTCGCGCGCGCGCTGGGCGGGGTGATCTCCGGCGAGCATGGCATCGGGCTCACCAAGATCGAGTACCTCACGCCCGAGGAGCTCGCCCCCTTCGCCGAGTACAAGCAGCGCGTCGACCCGGAGGGGCGCTTCAACCGCGGCAAGCTGCTCGCGGGCGCGGATTTGCGCGGCGCCTACACGCCGTCGTTCGCGCTCATCGGCCACGAGTCGCTCATCCTCGAGCAGAACGACATCGGCGCCATCGCCGACATGTTCAAGGACTGCCTTCGCTGCGGCAAGTGCAAGCCGGTATGCAACACGCACGTGCCGCGCGCGAACCTGCTCTACAGCCCGCGCAACAAGATCCTCGCCACCTCGCTCCTCACCGAGGCCTTCCTCTACGAGGAGCAGACCCGCCGCGGCGTCTCCATCCGGCACTTCGAGGAGTACGGCGACGTTGCCGACCACTGCACCGTCTGCCACAAGTGCGTCTCGCCCTGCCCGGTGGACATCGACTTCGGCACCGTCTCGATCCACATGCGCAACCTGCTCTCGAAGATGAGGAAGCGCCGTCCGAGCCCGGGCACGTGGCTTTCGATGCAGTTCCTCTCGACGCAGGACCCGATGCGCATCAAGCTGCTCAAGGCCGGCATGATCGACGTGGGATTCCGCGCGCAGCGCCTCGCCAACAAGCTCTGGGGCCGCACGCCGTTCGTGCAGAAGCTGGTGAGGAAGCCGCCCGAGACGCACGGCAAGCCGCCGCTCAAGTCGCAGGTGATCCACTTCATCAACAAGCCCCTGCCGCGAAACGTGCCCGCTAGGACGGGGCGCGCAATGCTCGACATCGAGGACCCGGCGATCGTGCCGATCATCCGCGACCCGGCGCGCATGAGCGAAGATTCGGAGGCGGTGTTCTACTTTCCCGGCTGCGGCAGCGAACGGCTCTTCGGCCAGGTGGGCCTGGCCACCCAGGCGCTGCTCTACCACGTGGGCAGCCAGTGCGTCCTGCCGCCGGGTTATCTCTGCTGCGGCTATCCACAGACCTCGGCGGGCCGCGCCGACAAGGGCGAGCAGATCACCGTGAACAACCGGGTGCTCTTCCACCGTGTCGCCAACACGCTCAACTACCTCGACATCAAGACGGTGGTGGTTTCCTGCGGCACCTGCATGGACCAGCTGCAGAAGTACGAATTCGAACAGATCTTTCCCGGCTGCCGCCTGCTCGACATCCACGAGTACCTGATGGAGAAGGGCCTGAAGCTCGATGGCGTCCAGGGCGAGCGCTACATGTTCCACGACCCCTGCCACTCGCCGATGAAGACCTACCATCCTCACAAGGTGGTGAACGAGCTCATGGGACGCGAAGACATCAAGATCAACGACCGTTGCTGCGGCGAATCCGGCACGTTCGCGGTCATGCGGCCCGACATCGCGACGCAAGTGCGCTTCCGCAAGGAAGAGGAGATGCGCAAGGGCGCCGACGCGGTGCGCGCCGACGGGTTCAAGGGCCCGGTCAAGGTCCTCACCTCGTGTCCCTCGTGCCTGCAGGGACTCTCGCGCTACGACGACGACTCGGGGACCACGGCCGATTACATCGTGGTCGAGATGGCGCGCCACCTCCTGGGTGAGGACTGGATGCCGAAGTTCGTCGAGCGCGCCAACCGCGGGGGGATCGAGCGCGTCCTGTTGTGATCCGTTCGGCGGTCCGGCCGGGCCCTCGCGACAGGTAAACTCTGCTGTCGATCAGCGAGGTTAAGTGCATGTTCCGTAACATTTCCTGGGCGTTGGCCACCGCGGCCGCCGTGCTCGCCGGCTGCGCGACCGCACCGCCGGCGCACGTTCCCGCAGGCGCGCCCCAGCATCACGGCGCCGCCATGGACCTCGGGAGCAAGTTCAAGGTGCCCAACCGCGAGCGCGGCCGCCGCGGCATGGCGCTCATGAACAAGCAGTACCAGCTCGAGACGGAGGCCGACGAGAAAGGCCCGCCCACGGCGGCGCAGTTCTTCCGCGCCCACGAGCAGCGCGAGGCGATCGTGCGCCGCTTAGAGGCCGACGGCGTGCTGAAGTCCGCCGGCATCACACCCTCGCAATGGCAGGAGATCGGGCCCAGCAACGTAGCCGGGCGCATTCGGGCCATCGCGTTCGATCCGGCCAATGCGCGGCGAATGCTCGTAGGCACCGCTTCCGGGGGCCTGTGGATCTCCGAGGACCAGGGAGTGACCTGGCGGGCGAACCACGACTTCCTGCCGAACCTTTCGATCTCGGCGATCGTCTTCGATCCGGTCAACCCGGCCGTCGTGTACCTGGGCACCGGTGAAGCGAGCGCGGGCCTCGTGGGCGTGGGCGCCTTCAAGTCCACCGACCGCGGCGTGACCTGGTCGCTGCTGCCGGCCACCAACTTCGACGTGAATCCCGACTGGCGCTACGTGAATCGCCTGGCGGTGCACCCGGCGCTGCCTTCGGTTGTGGTCGCCGGCGTGACCAACAACAACGGCGTCACCGGCGCCATCTATCGCAGCACCGACGGCGGCGCGAGCTGGGCCAAGGTTTCCAGCCTGAAGGCCCTGGACATGGCCTTCGAGCCGTCGAACGCGAACAACGTGCTCGCCGGCCTCGACGACGGCGCCGTGGCGTACTCGCGCGATGCCGGCCTCACCTGGACGCGCACCACGCCGCTGGTGGCCGATCCCTCGGGGCGTGGCAACACCGCGCGCATCGAGATCGCCTTCGCCGCCTCGCAACCCGGCACCGCCTATGCCTCGGTGGACAACGCGAACGGGGAGGTGTGGCGTTCGCTGGATAGCGGCGCCACGTGGACCAAGACCGCGACGCCGGCGCACCTGGCTTCCCAGGGCGACTACGACAATGCCATCTGGGTGGATCCCATCGACGCCAACCATGTCCTCGTTGCCGGCCTCGACATCTACCAGTCCTTCGACGCCGGCGCGACCTTCACCAAGGTGAGCGACTGGAACCTCACGCCGGAATCGCCGCATGCCGACCACCACGCGCTCGTCTCGCCGCCCGACTACGGGCCGAACAATCGCGTGCTCTTCAACGGCAACGACGGTGGCATCTATCGCGCGCTCGACGCGACCCGCATCAGCTCCATCGGCACCGGCTGGGCCAACATGAACAACGGCCTGGCGGTGACGCAGTTCTACAGCGGCGCGGGGCGGACGGCCGCCGGCGGCAAGGTCATCGGCGGCACGCAGGACAACGGATCGCTCGCGCTGGTGAACGGCAGCTGGGTCGCGTGGCGCGGGGGCGACGGCGGGTTCGTCGCGGTCGATCCGCAGAACGACCAGACGATCTACGGCGAGCTCTACTACGCCGCGGTTTTTCGAAGCACCAACGGCGGGGGCTTCGCGACCTACATCTGCACCGGCATCACCGAGGCCTACAACCCCAGCAGCAACAAGGTGTGCGGCGCGAACACCACGCAGAAGGCGAACTTCATCTCGCCCTTCATCCTCGATCCCAACAACCCCGCGCGCATGCTGGTGGGCGCGAACTCGCTCTGGGTGACGGACAACCTGCGCCTGCAGACCGCGCCTGCGTGGCGCGTGATCAAGCAGCCCTCGCCCGCGACCGACAACTTCATCAACGCGATCGCGGTGCACGAAGGCAACGGCAACTTGATCTGGGTGGGGCACAACAACGGCGAGGTGTACCGCACGCAGAATGGCCTGTCGGCCACGCCTACGTGGACTCGCGTGGGGCAGGGCGTGTTGCCCGCCCGTCGCGTGCAGAGAATCACCGTGGACCGGGCGAATCCCAATCGCGCCATCGTGTCGGTGACGGGCTTCGTGCCCGACAACGTCTGGCAGACGCTGGACGGTGGCGCCACGTGGACCTCGATCACCCACAACCTGCCCAGCGTGCCGGTCTTCGACGTGAAGATCCATCCGCACAACGGCCAGTGGCTCTATGCCGCCACTTCGGTGGGCGTGTTCACGAGCGAGGACGGGGGCGCATCGTGGTCCACGACCAACGAGGGACCGGCAAACATCCGCGTGCGCGAGCTCTTCTGGCTCGACGACAACACGCTCGGCGCCGCGACCTACGGACGCGGCATGTTCAAGACCACCGTCGCCTCGGGCGGGCCCGCCAGCTACCAGGACCTGTGGTGGGCGGGCACGCAGGAGAACGGCTGGGGCATGAGCATCACGCAGCACGGCTCGACCATCTTCGCCGCGTTCTTCATCTACGACGCGCACGGCCGCCCGATCTGGGTGGTGTTGCCGGCGGGAACGTGGAACGCTTCCGGCACGACGTACTCGGGCGCGCTCTACGCGCCCACCGGATCCTGGTTCGGGAGCTACGACGTGAGCCGCCTTTCGGTGGGGGCGTCGGTCGGGACTGCGAGCCTCGCCTTCAACGGCGCCAATTCGGCCACCCTCACCTACACCATCAACGGCGTCTCCGGCACCAAGAGCATCACGCGCCAGGGCTTCGGCCCCGTCGATCCGACACCCATCGCCAGCTATGCCGATCTCTGGTGGGGCGGCCTTGCGCAGAACGGCTGGGGTGTGGCCATCAGCCAGCAATACCGGACGCTCTTCGCGGTCTGGTATACCTACGACGAGCAGGGCCGGACCGTGTGGTACGTGGTCCCCGGCGGCGAGTGGATCTCGGCGAACGCCTATCGCGGCACCGCCTACCGCACGAGCGGGTCGCCGTGGCTGGGGGCCGCGTACAACCCCGCGGCCTTCAACGCGCAGCCGTCGGGCACCGTCACGTTCACCTTCCACGACGTGAACAACGCCACGATGGGCTACACCATCGACGGCGTCTCCGGCTCCAAGCCGATCACGCGCCAGCCCTTCTGAGCCATGAATAGCACCGCCCCGCCGTGTGAGTTCTGTCACAGCGCCGGGGGGGTGGTGCTCTGGCAGAATGAATCGTGCCGCGTCGTGCGGGTGGAAGATCCCGACTATCCGGGGTTCTGCCGCGTGATCCTCGCGCGCCATGCGCGCGAGATGACCGATCTCGAGCCAGGCGAGCGCGATGCGCTGATGGCGGTGGTATTCGCCATCGAGAAGGTGGTGCGTGAAACGATGAGGCCCGACAAGATGAACCTCGCGAGCCTGGGCAACATGACGCCGCACGTGCATTGGCACGTCATCCCGCGCTTTCGCGACGATCGCCACTTCCCCACGCCCATCTGGGCGGCCGCTCAGCGTGAGGGCGCCGTGCCGCCAGAGCGCGCGGCACGCGCCGAAGGCCTCGCGGCTGCGCTCGCCCGTGAGCTGGGAGCCTGACCATGTCGTCGGCACCTCCCGATACCGAAACCGGCGCGAGCCTGCCCTTCGCCGACGCGCGTGGCTGCCGCGAGTGGCTCGCCGGCCTGCCGCTCACGAACCTCGCCCAATCGCAGGCCACCCTGCTCGGCGGGCTGCGGCGCCTGAACGCGGGGAGCTTCGCCGGCATGGAGCGCCTGAAGAGCCTCGAGCTCATGCGCGACAAGGTTGCCTTGCTCATGGGCGAGCAGCGCGCGAGCTTCTTCGGCAAGGCCGTGCCGCTGCCGCCCAACGACGCGAGCAACTGGCTCACGGGACGCGGGTTGCTCGACGAGATGGAGGCCGGCTACCGCAGGGCCCTCGAAGCGTGTGCCACGGAGCCCGAGCTCGCGCGGCACGCGGCCCTGGTCTCGCAGCGCATCGTGCGCTACATCTCTTCGCAGCTGCTCTACCACGCGCTGGTTTATCGCAGGTTCGAGCCTGCGCGCCTGGCGCGCTTGCACGACACCTATGCGCAGGCGCAGGCGGCCGGGCGTCACGAGGAACGCGTCAAGGATTCCCTCGAGGCCGACGAGGCCGGATCGAGCGTGGCCGAGGCGTACGCCCATGCTCTGCTGCTCGCGCAAGCCGGGTTGTCCGCGTTGCGCCCGGCGGAAATCGACTTTGCTGCGGCCCTGGCCCGCCTTTGGACGCGCAAGGTGAAGGTGGCCGCCGGGTCGCTCGAGGATGTGGCGGGCCTCGCCATGAGCGTTCGAAAGCGCATCCACGCCTTGAACAAGGACGAATCCGCCACGGAGCTGGGATTGCCCGCGGCGGCGCCGGAAGTCGACGTGCTGGCCATGCTGCTGCATTTGCACGCGCGGTGGTGCGAGCCGGCTGCCGTGGAGGCCGGCGCGCGCCCTCCGGCCGAGAAGGCCGTGGGGCTGGTGTTCGGCGGTCCGGAAATCCACTTCTTCCTTTCGGGCGGCAAGGTCTTCGAGCAACCCGACCGCAAGCGCGAGCTCACGGCGCGCGAGAAGCAGGACATCGAGGTGTTCGGCCGCGTGACCGAGCGAACGCAGAGCATGATGCTCACCGAGCACAACTTCACCGTCGAGAAGTGGGAAGCGATGGACGAGATGCTGGGCGCCTGGCGCCTCATGCGCCCGGCGGCATCCGCGCGCTCCATGGCGGTCGGCAAGCTGGCCGCGATGCGCGCCGGCGACGCCGCCCCCTTCTTCCTCGGCATGGTGAGCGGGCTGGTGCTCGAAACCGACGGCAGGATGGTCGTGACGCTTACGCTCTTTCCCGGCAAGCCCGAGGCCATCGCGGTGCGCGCGGGCGATGCGCGCAACCGCTCCAATGCGAAGTGGAGCCAGGGCTTCAGCCTGCCGGCGATGGAGAAGCTCAAGGTGCCGGCCACGTTGCTGCTGCCCGCCGGGATGGCGCACCGCGGCCGCGGCGTCGAGGTCTGGGAGGGCGAGCCCAAGGAGAAGACCGTCTACGAGATCGTGAAGCGTGGGTCGGATTTCGATCGGATCACGATCTTCTAGGCGCGACTGGGGAGTAATGCGAGCGTGAGCCTTTCACGCCGATTGCCGCCGATACCCCACGCCGATTTCCGCAGATTTATTGTGCGTCCCGTGCCCATGGCACGATCGTCGAGCGGAGCCACGAAGCACATTTGATCGGCGTGCCTTTGTCGGCGGCCCTCGGCGTGAAATGACTGCGCATCCGCCAGCCACTTCCCCCCGCCAACCACGGCCCCGAACGACTAAACCCCGACAGCGTCCATCAAGTCGACCGCCGCGTTGTTGCCGGTCTGCTGCGCGATTTCCACGATGCACGTGGGGCTGGTGACGTTCACCTCGGTGAGCCCGTCGCCGATGATGTCCAGCCCGGCGAACACGATGCCCGCCTTCACCAGCTCGCGGCCGACCGTCTCGCCGATCTCGCGATCGCGAGCGGAGATCGGCTGCGCCACGCCACGGCCGCCGGCGGCCAGGTTGCCGCGGGTCTCGCCCGCCTTGGGAATGCGGGCGAGGCAATGGGAAAAGGGCTTGCCGGCGATGACCAGCACGCGCTTGTCGCCCCGCACGATCTCGGGGATGTAGCGCTGCGCCATGACGGTGCGCGCGCCCATGTCGGTGATGGCCTCGACGATCACGTTGCGGTTGGGATCGCTCGCGGTTACGCGGAAGATCATGGTGCCGCCCATGCCGTCGAGCTTCTTCACCACCACGTCGGCGTGCTCGTCGATGAAGGCGTGGATGCGCGCCATGTCGCTCGCCACCAGCGTGGCCGGCGTGAACTCGCCGAAGCGCAGGATCGCGAGCTTCTCGTTCCAGTCGCGCAGCGCCCGCGGGTCGTTCACAACCGTCGTGCCTTCGGCAGCGGCGCGCTCGAGCAGCAGCGTCGCGTAGTAGTACTCCTGGTCGAAGGGGGGATCCTTGCGCATGAACACGCGGTCGAAGTCCGCCACGCGGGCATCGGCCGGCTCGCCCCGCGGCGAATACCAGCGCTCGTTGTCGTCGTGGACCTCGAGCGCCTGGGCGCTGCAGCGCACGGAGCCTTCACGCAGGAACATCGAGCGCGCCTCGAAGGCCGCGATGTCGTGGCCGCGGCGCGCGGCCTCGCGCATCATCGCGATGCTCGAGTCCTTGTACGCCTTGAGGTCCGCCAGCGGATCGACGACGAAGGCGATCCTCATGCGTTCGCCGCCTTGACCTCCAGGGCGGCGGACTGGGCGACCAGCTCCTCGACCTCGACTGCGGCGGCGAGCATCGCGAGGCGGGCGATCACGCCGTAGGTGTAGAAGCGGTTGGGCGGATCTCCGGGCTTGCCGCCGCAATCGGGGGAGTGGCAGTCGGTCTCGAAGGCGAGCGGCACGTATTGCGCGCCGGGCGAGTTCAGGTTCTCGTCGATGCCGCGCTCGGTATGCACGCGGTAGAAGCCGCCCACCACGAACTGGTCCATCATGTACACCACCGGCTCGGCCACGCCGCCCGCCACGTTCTCGAACGTGTACACGCCTTCCTGGATGATCACCTCGTGCACCGGCTGGCCTTCCTTGATGGTGCTCATCTTGTTGCGCGTCTTGCGGTTGAGGTTGCGCACCTCGGAGGGGTCCTTCACGGTCATGATGCCCATGCCGTAGGTGCCCGCATCGGCCTTGACGATGACGAAGGGCTGGTCGGTCACGCCGTAGTGCGCGTACTTCTCGCGGATCTCGCCCAGGACGAATTCCACGTTCTGCGCGAGGCAGTCCTCGCCCTCCTTCTCGGCGAAGTTGACCTTGCCGCACTGGCTGAAGACGGGATTGATCACCCAGGGATCGATGCCGACGAGGGCGGCGAAGCCCTCGGCGATGCGGTCGTAGGCGTGGAAGTGGTGCGACTTGCGCCGCGTACTCCAGCCGGCCACGAGCGCTGGCACCACCGGCTGCTCGATGCCCGAGAGGATCGCCGGGATGCCCGCGGAGAGGTCGTTGTTCAGCAGCACCGCGCAGGGATCGAAGCCGCCGTCGAGCACGACGCGGTTGCCCTTGCGCTGGATCGGCTCGAGCAGCAGCTTTTCGCCCTTCGAGGTTTCCACCTCCATCGGCCCCTCGAGCTCGGGGATGAGGCTTCCCAGGCGCACCGTGAGGCCGGCGTTCTCGAGGATGCGCTTGAGGGTCGCCACGTTCTGGAGGTAGTTCAGGTTGCGCGTATGGTTCTCGGGCACGAGCATGAAGCGCTGGCTGTCGGGGCAGACCTTCTGCACCGCGGACATCGCCGCATGCACGCAAAGCGGCAGGAATTCGGGATTGAGGTTGTTGAAGCCGCCCGGGAAGAGGTTCAGGTCCACCGGGGCCAGCTTGAAGCCGGCGTTGCGCAGGTCCACGGAGCTGTAGAAGGGCACCTCGTGCTCGAGCCACTGCGTGCGCAACCAGCGCTCGATTTCGGGGCGCTGCTCGAGGATGACCCGCTCGAGCTCCTGCAAAGGACCGGTGAGGGAAGTGGTGAGGTGCGGGACCATGTCCGGCGTCCGTGGGGGCGGATCCCCAGTTTAAACTACCTCCAAAGCGCCTCTTCGACTGCCCATGACCCCCTTGCAGACCCTCGCCGCGACGGCCACGTTGCTCGCGTTGTCGAACCTTTTCATGACGTTCGCCTGGTACGGCCACCTGAAGCACCTGCAGGCGTCGCCCTGGTGGATGGCGGCCCTGGTGAGCTGGGGCATCGCACTCTTCGAATACCTGCTGCAGGTGCCGGCGAACCGCATCGGCTACGGCGGCGGCATCTCGCTGGCGCAGCTCAAGATCCTGCAGGAGGTGATCACGCTCGCGATCTTCGTCCCGTTCGCGATGCTGTACATGGGCGAGGGTTTGAAGCTGAACTACCTGTGGGCGGCGCTTTGCCTGGTGGGCGCGGTGTATTTCATCTTCAAGTAATGCACCTCCACATCCTCGGCATTTGCGGCACTTTCATGGGCGGGCTCGCCAAGATCGCGCGCGAGCTCGGCCACACGGTCACCGGGTGCGATGCGCAGGTCTACCCGCCGATGAGCGAGCAGCTTCGCGCGCTCGGCATCGAGCTGCACGAGGGCTACGACGCCGCCCAGCTCGAGCGCTACCGCGCCGACCTCTACGTGGTCGGCAACGCGATGACGCGCGGCAAGCCCGTGGTCGAGGCGATCCTCGACGGCGGCCTGCCCTACTACTCCGGGCCGCAATGGCTCTCCGAGCACGTGCTCGTCGACAAATGGGTCCTCGCGGTGGCGGGCACGCACGGCAAGAGCACCACTTCGTCGATGCTCGCCTGGATCCTCGAGGACGCGGGCCTCGAGCCGGGCTTCCTCATCGGCGGCGTGGCGAGGAATTTCGGCGTCACTGCGCGGGCGACGGGCTCGAGCTTCTTCGTGATCGAGGCCGACGAGTACGACACCGCCTTCTTCGACAAGCGCTCCAAGTTCGTCTGGTACCGGCCGCGCACCGCGGTCCTGGCGAACCTCGAGTACGACCACGCCGACATCTTTCCCGACCTCGCGGCCATCGAGACGCAGTTCCACCACCTGGTGCGCATCGTGCCCGCGCAGGGCCTGCTGGTGGTGAACGGCGCGCAGCCCTCCCTCGAGCGCGTGCTCGCGCGTGGCTGCTGGACGCCGGTCGAGCGGTTCGGCGAGCAGGGCCCGTGGCGGGCCGGTCCGGCCGGCGAGGACGATTCCTTCGCGGTGGAGCGCGACGGCGAGGCGATGGGCACCGTGCGCTGGAGCCTCATGGGCGAGCACAACCGCCAGAATGCGCTCGCGGCCATCGCGGCCGCGCGCCACGCGGGCGTGCGCCCGGCCGATGCGATCGCCTCGCTCGCCGCTTTCCAGGGTGTGAAACGCCGCATGGAGGTGCGCGGCGTGGTGGACGGCATCACGGTGTACGACGACTTCGCGCACCATCCGACGGCGTTCGAGACCACGATCGCAGGCCTGCGCCACCGCATCGGCAGCCGCGGGCGCATCGTGGCCGTGTTCGAGCCGCGCTCGAACACGATGAAGCTGGGAACCATGCAGGACCGCATGGCGCAAAGCCTCTCCGGCGCGGACCTCGTCTTCTGCTACTCGAACAACCTGGGCTGGGATCCTTCACGCGCCCTGGCGCCGCTGGGAGGGCGCGCCACGTGCCACGCCGATTTGGGAGCGATGGTCGAGTCGGTGGTCGGCGCCCTCGCGCGCGGCGATCATGTCCTCGTGATGTCGAACGGCGGATTCGGCGGCGTCCACGGCAAGTTGCTCGCCCGCCTGCAGGCGCAAAGGGCGAGCGCATGAAAAGCGAGCGCGAGGAGCTGCAGTTCCTGCTCAAGTCGAAGTTCCCGATCATCGTCGTCGAGACACCCGAGGAGCGCCGCTTCCTCGACCTCATCGAGAACGTCGCCAACCTCGAGGACCAGCCCCTCTTCACCTGGAGCGCGGTGCAGGGCCTGCGCCGGCCCGCCCGGCGCGAGCATTCGCCCAACACGCGCGATCTCGCGCTCGCGGTGCAGGAGATTCCCAAGTCCCCGCAGAACGGCGTGTACGTTTTCTTCGATGCGATGCCCTTCCTCGACAACCCCGAGGTGATCCGCACCATCCGCGAGATCGCCTTCGACCATGACCGCACGCACCAGACGATGGTCTTCGTGGGATCCCGGGTCGCGCTCGATCCCGACCTGCAGCGCATGAGTGCCAGCTTCCGGCCGGCGCTCATCGGCGCGGCCGAGGTGAGGAAGCTCGTGAAGGAGGAATTCGACAACTACAACTACCAGATGGGAACCACGGGCACGCGCGGCGACCAGGCCGCCTACGAGATGCTGGTGCAGCACCTCGTGGGCCTGTCGCGCGACGATGCGCGCCGGCTGGTGCGCCAGTCGATCGAGCACGAGGGCGCGATCACGCTGGACGACGTGGCGCGGGTGCTCAAGCTCAAGCACGAGTCGCTCGGCCAGGGCGGCACGCTGCAGATGGTGACGGAAGTCGAATCGCTCGAGCGCGTGGGCGGCCAGGCGCGCTTCAAGAAGTGGCTCGAGCTGCGACGCGGCGCCTTCCTGCGCAAGCCGGGCACCGAGAAGCTCGACGCGCCCAAGGGCGTGCTGCTGCTGGGCGTGCAGGGAGCGGGCAAGAGCCTCGCCGCGCGCGCCGTGGCGGGCGCCTGGCGCGTGCCGCTGCTGCGCCTCGATTTCGGCGCGCTCTACAACAAGTTCCACGGGGAGACCGAGCGCAACCTGCGCACGGCGCTCGAGACCGCGGCGAACATGTCGCCGTGCATCCTGTGGCTGGACGAGATCGAGAAAGGCGTGGCGAGCGGCGGCGAGGGCGACGGCGGCGTCTCCCGCCGCGTGCTCGGCACGCTGCTCACCTGGATGAGCGAGAGGAAGGAGCGCGTCTTCCTCATCGCCACCGCCAACGACATCGAGTCCCTGCCGCCGGAGCTGCTGAGGAAGGGCCGCTTCGACGAGATCTTCTTCGTCGACCTGCCGGCGCCGGAGAGCCGCGCCGAGATCTTCCGCATCCACCTCGCCAAGCGCGGCCACGCGGTCGAAGCCTTCGACGTCGGCGCGCTTGCGGGCGCGGCCGAGCGCTTTTCGGGCGCGGAGATCGAGCAGGCGATCATCGCCGCGGCCTACGCCGCGCACTCGGAGGGCAACCTCATGGAAACCCGACATGTCCTCGAGGAGCTCGCCTCCACCCGGCCGCTGGCCGTGGTGCGCCGCGAGCAGGTCGCCGCGCTGCGGGCCTGGGCCGAGGACCGCACGGTGCCGGCCGACTGATGGCACGCGAGCTCACCTTCCGCATCGTCAACGTCTTCACGCGTGGCGGCGTGCTCACCGGCAACCCGCTCTGCGTCTTCGAGGATGGGGCCGGCCTCGAAACCGCGACGATGCTGGCGCTCGCGCGCCAGTTCAACCTTTCGGAAACCACATTCATCCTGCCGAGCGAAACGGCTACCGCGCGCGTGCGGATCTTCACGCCCTCCTACGAGATGCCGTTCGCCGGCCATCCCACGCTCGGCACGGCGCACGTCGTGCGTGAGCTGAAGGCTTGCGGCGATTCCCTGTCGCTGGAAACGCACGTCGGCGCCATCCCGGTGAAAGCCTCGGGGGACCGGTGGACGCTGCAGGCCAAAGCTGCGAAGAGCCGCGCGGTCGCGATGGCGCGCTCCGACCTGGAGCCGCTGCTCGGCCTCGCGCCGGGCGACATCGGCGACTGGCCGCTCTGGGTGAACGCCGGCAAGGAGCAGCTCGTCATTCCCCTCGCCAGCGCGGGTGCGGTGCGGCGCGCCCGGCCGAAAGCCGAGATTTTTTCGGTCCTTCAGAGCGAGGACGGGCAGGGCATGGCCTACGTCTTCCACGATGCGGGCGATGCGGCGGCCACGGTCGAGGCGCGCTTCTTCTTCCCGAGCGGCGCGGCGGTGCTCGAGGATCCGGCCACGGGCTCCGCATGCGCGAACCTCGGCGGCTGGTACCAGCTGATCCGGCCGGGCAGCGACGTGCGGCGCACGGTCTCGCAGGGCGACGCCGTCGGCCGGCCCTCGACCTTGTACCTGGATGTCACGGGGCGCGCGATCCACGTCGGCGGCGACGTGATCGAGCTCGGGCGCGGGCGCATCGCCCTCTAGGGCGCGCGGCACTTGAGAACCCTCGTCTACCTCCACGGTTTCATCAGCTCGCCCGAATCGCGCAAGGCCGTGATGCTCGGCGACTACGTGCGCGGGTGCGTGAGCGGAGTCGACTATCGGGTGCCGCGGCTGCACCACCGGCCCATCACCGCGATCGCCCAGGTCACCGAGCTTTGCCGGGGCATCGACCCCGCGAACCTCACCTTCGTGGGCAGCTCGCTCGGTGGCTTCTACGCCACCGTGCTGGCCGAGCGGCTGGGCTGCCGCGCGGCGCTGCTCAATCCCGCAGTGCATCCCCAGCGCCACTTCGAGCGCTACCTGGGCCCGCAACGCAACCTCTACACCGGCGAGGAGTTCGAGCTCACGCGCGAGCACGTCGAGGACCTGCGGGCGCTGGACGTCGAGCGCATCACGCATCCCGAGCGCTACTGGCTTTTCGTGGAGACCGGCGACGAGGTGCTCGACTACCGCGAGGCCGTCGGGTTCTACGCTGGCGCGGTGCAGGAAGTGGTGCGCGGCGGGGACCATGCGCTCACCTGCTTTCCGGAAAGGATCCCGGAGATCGTGGACTGGGCCATGACCGACACGTTCTGCCTCTCCGGCAGGGAAAGCTCGCGATGAAGCAGGTGCTGTTCGAGGAGGACGGCGCTTTCCGCGTGGGCACGGTCCTCGCGGAGGCGGGCGCGTCCTTCCAGGTGGAGGCCGCGCACGGCAAGCGCTCGAAGGTGAAGGCCGGCTCGATCCTGTTGCGATTCGACGGGCAGCCGCTCGCCAGCTTCATGTCGGCCGCCCAGGAGCTGGCGGCTTCGCTCGACCCGCAGTTTCTCTGGGAAGTGTGCGGCCCCGGGGAGTTCGGTTTCGAGGACCTGGCCCGCGAGTACTACGGGCGCGCGCCAATGCCACAGGAAGCCACGGCGGTGGCGATCGCGTTGCACGCAAACCCGGTCCATTTCTACAAGCGCGGCAAGGGACGCTACCAGGCAGCGCCCGAGCAGAACCTGAAGGCAGCGCTCGCCGGGCTGGAGAAGAAAAAGCGCCAGCAGGCGCAGGTCGACGAATGGGCGCGGGAGCTCGCCGCCGGAAAGGTCCCGGGCGCCATAGTCGACAAGCTCGACCCGCTGCTCTTCAAGCCCGACAAGATGTCGCTCGAGTGGCGCGCGTTGGACCAGGCAGCCGGCGCGCTCGGCATGAAGGCGCCGCGCGTGCTGGCCGCGGCCGGCGCGCTCGCCGGTCCCGAGGACTACTTCCTCCGGCGCTTCGCCTTCGAGTTCTTCCCCGGGGGTTTGGGGTTCCCGCCGTTGCCCGAACCCGAGGAGCCGAGCGGGCTCACGGAGGCGAACGTGACCGCGTTCTCCATCGACGACGAGGAGACCACCGAGATCGACGATGCGCTTTCGATCACGCGCGAGCAGGATCGCTGGCTCGTGGGAATCCACATCGCCGCGCCGGCGCTGCTCTTCGGCGCGCGCCATCCGCTCGAGGCGCTCGCGCGCGAACGCCTCTCGACCGTGTACTTTCCCGGCGGCAAGGTGACGATGCTGCCGCCGGCGGCGGTCGAGCGCGCTTCGCTCGCCGCCGGGCGGCGCGTGCCGACGGCCTCGCTCTACCTGCACGTGGATCCGCAGCGCATGGAGGTGACGGGCAGCGAATCGAGGCTCGAGTGGATCACTGTCGCCGACAACCTGCGCCTGGCCGAGCTCGACGCCCGGCTCAACGACGACGCGGTCGCCCGGGGTGCGGTCGAAGGCCCGCACGGCGGGGACCTCCTGGCACTGTGGAAGCTCGCCAAGTTCCTGCAGGCCGCCCGCGGCGCGGGCGACGAGAAGACCGACCGGCTCGACTACACCTTCCGCATCGTGGACGGGCGCGTATCGATCGAGCCGCGCCGCCGGGGATCGCCCGTGGACCTGCTCGTCTCGGAGCTCATGATCCACCTGAATTCCACGTGGGGTCGGTGGCTGGCCGACCGGGGGTTCGACGCCATCTACCGCAACCAGAAGGGCGGCAAGACACGCATGGAGACGGCCCCCGGCACGCACGAATGGCTGGGCGTGTCCCACTACGCCTGGTCCAGCAGCCCGTTGCGGCGCTATGTGGACCTCGTCAACCAGCGCCAGCTCGCCGCGCTGATCTCCGGCCGTGAGCCCGAGTACACGCGCGACGATCTCGATTCCGCGGCGCGCGCCTTCGAGGTGGCCTACGAGGCGTACGCCGACCACCAGCGCGCACTCGAGCGCTTCTGGTGCCTCAAGTACATCCGGCAGGAGGGCTTGGAGGCGGCCGACGCCACGCTGATCCGCGAAGATCTGGTGCGCATCGACGGCATGCCGCTCGTGCTGCGCGCGCTCGGCGTTCCCGCTGCCCCGCCCGGCGAGCGCATGCGCATCGCGTTCGGTGAAGTGGACCTGTGGGAGGCCCATGTGATCGCCCGTTACGCAGGCAAAGCCTCTACAATTCCCGCTCATGCCGAGACCTGAACGAACCGCGTAGCGACTGCCGATGGAGTTGAGGCAGCCCTCCCCCGATCCCCTCGTTTCCTTCTCGGATTTCCTGCTCGAACGCTTCGGCCTCGTGGCCTCCATGCAGGTGGCACTGGTGGGCTCGATCGGCCTGCACCTGCTGCTCGTGGTGGGCCTGGGTTTCCGGCTCACGGAGATCCCGAAGTGGGACGCGCCGCATAACGTCCTCGACGTGGTGCTGGTGAACGCGCGCAGCCTCTCGAAGCCGGAGAAGGCCGACGCGCTGGCGCAGGCGAACCTGGACGGGGGCGGCAACACGGACCAGAAGCTCCGAGCCTCCACCCCGCTTCCCGCCGTCGACGACCGCAATCCGGCGCGCGAGCTCAAGGCCGCCGAGAACCGCATGAAGATGCTCGAGCTCGAGGCGAAGGAGCTCATGACACGCATGAAGGCGAAGGCGCAGGTGGCGACCGTGGAGGTCAAGCCCGAGTCCACCGCGAAGAGCGACGCCGAGGCGCGCGAGCTGATGGAGCGCAGCCTCGAGATCGCCCGCCTGGAGGCGCAGATCCGCCGGGAGGTGCAGGCCTACCAGGAGCGTCCGAAGAAGAAATTCGTGGGCGCGCGGACTTCGGAGTATCGGTTCGCCCAGTACGTGGATACGTGGCGCCAGAAGATAGAGCGCGTGGGCAACCTGAACTACCCCGAGGAAGCGAAGGCCCGGCGCCTCTACGGCTCGCTGCAGCTGACCGTCGGGGTCAAGCCCGACGGGGAGGTCGAATCGGTGGAGATCAATCGCTCGTCGGGCCACAAGGTGCTCGACCAGGCCGCGGTGCGCATCGTGCGGCTCGCCGCGCCGTTCGAGAGGTTTCCGCAGAACGTCCGCGTGGACACCGACATCCTCTACATCACGCGCACCTGGACTTTCACCCGCTCGGAGCAGGTCCTGGCCCAGTAGGCAGGCGGGCGCTTTTCCCCGTTCGACCCGCGTCCGGCGCGTTCCGTCGCATGGCGGCTGCGAGTTGCCGCGACGCCCGCCTAGAATCGCGCCTCCTCATCCAATTCGAACAACATGAAACGCATCCTTCTGTCCCTGCTTGCCCTCCTCGGGCTCGCCGGCGGCGCGCGCGCCGCCGATTATTCGGATCTCTGGTTCAACCCGCTCGAGCCCGGCTACGGCATGACCGTGGTGCAGCAGGGGGAGAGCGCCTTCGTGACGCTCTACGTCTACGCCGGCAACGGCGAGCCGATGTGGCTCGTGTCGCCCGATGCACGGGTGTACGGCTACCTCGGCGCCTATCCGCAATTCCGGGGCACGCTTTATCGCACGCGCGGCCCCGCGTACAGCGGGCCCTACGATCCGCGACAGGTCGAGGCCATACCCGTCGGCACCCTCTTCCTTTCGTCGACGCACGAGAGCGTGCTCGAGCTCGAGTACAACGTGAACAACGTGGCCGTGCGCAAGCAGCTCACGCGCCAGACTTTCGCCCATCCCGATGCCACCGCCTGGTATTCGGGCAGCTTCAGGCTGCGCATGTCGCTGCCGGGAAGCGACACCCCCTTCGGCGTTCGCGACTACAACGCCGACTTCCTCTTCCATATGACCGAGCAGGGCGAGGCGGTGCTGCGCGTCGAGGAACCCGTCACCGGGATCTGCGAATACCGCGGTCCCTACCACCAGAGCGGCCGCTACGGCTATTTCTCCGGCAGCTTCACCTGCGCGCGAGGGCCGGGCGGCGCGTTCGACGTGTCTCGGCTGGAGATCACCACGAGCGGCATCACCGGGCATCTTGCCACCTTCGCCGCGGAGATCGGACGTGGCAGGTTCGGCGCCGTGAGGCATTAATCGGCGCGGGAGGGCGTGAACCTCCCGCGGACATTTGAGCCAAACCGGTCGTAGGCATAAAATACGCGACCGGTGGCCAATGTTAACGATCAACCTCACCAGCCACTTCCTCATCGCCATGCCGGCGATGGCGGACCCGAATTTCTCGCGCACCCTCACCTTCATCTGCGAGCACAACGAGCGCGGTGCCCTGGGCATCGTGGTCAACCGGCCCATAGAGGTCACGCTCGAAGCGCTCTTCCGCCAGGTGGAGATTCCGCTGGCTCGCTCGCGCCTCGCCGAGCAGCCCGTGTTCTTCGGCGGGCCGGTCCAGTTCGACCACGGGTTCGTGCTGCATCGGCCCGTGGGCGACTGGAAGTCGACGTTGCCGGTGGGCGACGTGGGTCTCACGACCTCCCGCGACATCCTCGAGGCCATGGCCAAGGGCGAAGGCCCGCGCGAGCAGCTCGTGGCGCTGGGTTATGCCGGATGGGCCCCGGGCCAACTGGAAGACGAGATCAAGCGCAACGGCTGGCTCACTGTGGAAGCCGACGTGGACTTGATCTTCAACGTGCCGCCCGAAGCGCGCTACGACGCGGCGATGCATGCGCTCGGGATCAGCGCCGCCAACCTCTCGGAGGAGGCGGGGCACGCGTGATGCAGGGCACGCTGCTCGGCTTCGATTTCGGCGTGCGCCGGATCGGGGTCGCCGTCGGCGAGACCTCCACCCGCATCGCCAGCCCGCTGGGCGCCATCGAATCGGAAGCCAACGAGGTCCGCTTTCGCGAGATCGGCAAGCTGGTGGACGAATGGAAGCCCGCGGCATTCGTGGTGGGCCGGCCCAGGCACTCCGACGGCGCCGAGCACGAGATCGCGAAGCTTGCGCAGCGTTTTGCGCGCCGGCTGTCGGCGAAATATGCGTTGCCGGTGGTGTTCGTCGACGAGACCCTCTCGTCCTCGGCTGCGGAGTCGGCGCTGCGCGGCAATCGCACCCGGGCCAAGCGCCGCTCCGATATCGATGCCATGGCCGCCACCCTCATCCTGCAAAGCTTCCTCGACGACCCGCTTTCCGGCGAGCGCGGACCCGGGAAGCGAGGCGTTTCGGCGTGAGCCCCTCGCTGCCCGATCCCGAGCAACTGGTCGTCGAGCTGGCCGAGTCGATGCGCGGCAAGGTGGGCGCCGACGCGGGGCTCGTGGGCATCTATACCGGCGGCGCCTGGGTCGCAGAACGGCTGCATCGCTTGCTCGGCTGCAAGGTGCCGCTCGGCGTGCTCGCCGTCACCCTGCATCGCGACGACTTCGGCCGCATCGGGCTGCACCGGGAGTCGCGCCGCAGCCAGATCCCGTTTCCCGTCGATGGCCGCGAAGTGGTGCTCGTCGACGACGTGCTGCATACCGGGCGCACGATCCGCGCGGCGTTGAACGAGATCTTCGACTTCGGCCGGCCGGCCGCGGTGCGCCTGGCGGTGCTGGCCGATCGCGGCGGCCGCGACCTGCCGGTGGCTGCCGACTTCACCGGTGCGCGCGTGGAGGTGGGCCGCGACGAGGAGCTCGTGCTGTCCAACGAGAACGGCAGGCTGCGATTCGCCGCCGTGAAGCGTCCCTCGTGAGCATGAGCGCCAGGGCGAGCCTGCAGGTCGGGCCCGACGGCAGCCTGCGCCACCTGCTCTCGACCGAGGGCCTGCCCGCGGCGATGCTGCATCGCATCCTCGACACCGCCGACCAGTTCGTCTCCGTGTCGGAGCGCGAAGTGAAGAAGGTGCCGCTGCTGCGCGGCAAGTCGATCTTCAACGTGTTCTTCGAGAACTCGACGCGCACCCGCACCACCTTCGAAATCGCCGCCAAGCGGCTGTCGGCCGACGTGATCAACCTCAACGTGGGTGCCTCTTCCACCTCCAAGGGCGAGACGCTGCTCGACACCGTCTGGAACCTGCAGGCGATGGACGCGGACATGTTCGTCGTGCGCCATTCGCAGTCGGGCGCGCCGCACCTCATCGCGCGCCACGTGAAGCCCGGCGTCGCGGTGATCAACGCGGGCGACGGGCGCCACGCGCATCCCACGCAGGGCCTGCTGGACATGTACACCATCCGCCACTACAAGCGCGACTTCACCGCGCTCACCGTGGCCATCGTGGGCGACGTGCTGCACTCGCGGGTGGCGCGCTCCCAGATCCATGCGCTGAAGACGCTCGGCGTGCCGGACCTGCGCGTGATCGGCCCGAAGACGTTGCTGCCCGAGCAGGTGGAGCGGCTGGGCGTGCGTGTCTTCCACGACATGGCGCAGGGCTTGCGCGACTGCGACGTGGTCATCATGCTGCGCCTGCAGAACGAGCGCATGAACGGGGCGTTGCTCCCATCGGCGGGCGAGTTCTTCAAGCGCTACGGCCTCACCGCGGACAAGCTCGCGCGCGCGAAGCGCGATGCGATCGTCATGCACCCTGGCCCGATGAACCGCGGGGTGGAGATCGATTCGCCCGTCGCCGACGGCCGCCAGAGCGTGATCCTGCCGCAGGTCACCTTCGGCATCGCCGTGAGGATGGCGGTGATGGCGATGCTCGGCGCGCCATGAACCTGTCCATCGTCAACGCCCGCGTCGTCGACCCCGCCGCCGGGCGCGATTCGCCCGGCGCCATCCACGTGACGGGCGGGCGCATCGCGTCGCTCGATCGCGCGCCCGAGGGCTTCCGGGCCGACGAGACGGTCGACGCCAGCGGGCTCGTGGCCTGCCCCGGCCTCGTCGATATCGCCGCGCGTTTGCGCGAGCCCGGCTTCGAATACAAGGCGACGCTCGAGTCGGAGCTGGGCGCGGCGGCGGCCGGTGGCGTGACTTCGCTGGCCTGTCCCCCGGACACGGACCCCACGCTGGACGAGCCGGGCCTGGTGGAGATGCTCACGCGCCGGGCCGGCAGCCTCGCGCTCGCGCGCGTCTTTCCGCTCGGGGCGCTTACCGTCGGCCTGCGCGGCGAGCGCCTGGCGGAAATGGCCGAGCTGGTCGAAGCCGGCTGCGTGGGCTTCTCGCAGGGCAACGCGGCCCTGCCGCCCGCGGCGACGCTGCTGCAGGCGATGAAGTACGCGTCCACGTTCGGCTACACGGTCTGGCTGCGCTGCGAGGATGCCTCGCTCGCGCAAGGCGGCGTGGCCCATGAAGGCGAGGTCTCCACGAGGCTGGGCCTCGCCGCGGTTCCCGCGGTCGCCGAGACTGTCGCGCTTCGCATGGTGCTCGAGCTCATGTCCGCCACCGGAGCGCGCGTGCACATCGAGCGGCTGTCCACGGCAGCCGGCGTGGCGCTGGTTCGCGCCGCCAAGGACAAGGGCATGCCGCTTACCTGCGATGTCGGCATGCACCACCTGCACTTGAGCGATCGCGACATCGGCGAGTTCGATTCGCAGTGCCGCTTCGTGCCCCCGCTGCGCGATCCCGCCGACCGCGACGCGCTGCGGCGGGCGCTCGCCGACGGCACCATCGACGCGCTTTGCTCGGACCACACCCCGGTCGACGACGACGAAAAGCAGGTTCCCTTCGCGGAGGCGGCGCCGGGCGCCACGGGCCTCGAGCTCCTCCTGCCGCTGGCCCTCAAGTGGGCAGGCCAGGCGCGGCTTCCGATGGACCAGGCATTGGCCCCCGTCACGCATCGCGCGGCCGCGGTCCTGGGCGTTCGCGCGGGCACCCTGGCCGTGGGCGCCGAGGCCGATATCTGCCTCTTCGATCCGAACGCGGACTGGGTCGTCACGCCAGCCCAGCTCGTGAGCCAGGGCCGCAACACGCCGTTCCTGGGCCTCGAAGTGGTGGGCCGCGTCGCTCGCACCGTGCTGGGCGGTCGAACGGTTTTCACGCGGTCGCAGTCCTAGCCTTCGGGTTCGTTCCCCTTTTCCCCTTTCCCCTGCTCCTCATGAACCCCCTCCTCGACTTCTCCGGCCTTCCCCGCTTTTCCGCGATCGCGCCCGCGCACATCGGGCCCGCGATGGACGAGCTCATCGCCCAAGGCCGGCAGGCGATCGAGCGCGTCGCCACCCTTGCGCAACCTGGCTGGGAGACGTTCGTCGAGCCGCTGGACGACGCGAACGAGCGCATCGCGCGCGCCTGGACGCTGGTAGAGCACCTCAACGCCGTGCGCAACTCCCCCGAGCTGCGCGAGGCGTACAACGCCAACCTGCCCAAGGTCACGCAATTCTTCAGCGAGCAGGGCCAAATTCCGAAGCTGCATGCCGGCTTCAAGGCGCTTCGCGCCGATCCCGGTTTTCCGGCCCAACCTCCGGCGCGGCGACGCTTCATCGAGAATTCCCTGCTCGAGTTCCGCCTCGGCGGCGCGGAGCTCGCTCCCGCCGAAAAGGCGCGCTTCCTCGAGATCCAGGAAGAGCTGGCCAAGCTCTCCGCGCGCTTCTCCGACAACCTGCTCGATGCGACCAACGACTTCGCTCTTTACGTGGAAAGCGCGCGCGAGCTCGCCGGCATTCCCCACGACGTCGTGGACCGCGCGCGTGAAGAGGCCCGGAAGGACGGCCGGGAGGGCTGGAAGCTCACGTTGCAGACGCCCTGCTTCACGCCGGTCATGCAGTACGCCGACAACCGCGGCCTGCGCGAGACCATGTACCACGCCAACGTGACGCTCGCCTCGGAGCTCGGCAAGCCCGCCTGGGATAACGGCGAGCTCATCCGCCGCATCCTCGAGCTGCGTGCGTCCGCCGCGCGCCTGCTGGGGTATCGCTCGTACGCGGAGGTCTCGCTCGCCAACAAGATGGCCGGGAACCCGGACGAGGTGCTCTCGTTCCTGCAGGACCTCGCGCGCAGGAGCCGCCCCCACGCCGAGCGCGACATGCAGGAGCTGCGTGAATTCGCCCGCGCGGAGCTGGGCCTCGCGCAGGTGTGCGCCTGGGACGTGTCCTACGCGAGCGAGAAGCTGCGCCAGCGGCGTTATTCGTACAGCGACCAGGAGGTGAAGCAGTATTTCCCCGAGAAGCAAGTCCTCGACGGCCTCTTCGGGCTCATCGAAAGGCTCTATGGCGCGCGCATCCGGCCGGCCGAAGCCGAGCTCTTCCATCCCGATGCGCGCTTCTACGAGGTGAGCGACGCCACGGGCGGGGTGATCGGCCATTTCTACCTCGACCTCTATGCTCGCGAGCACAAGCGCAGCGGTGCCTGGATGCACGACGCGATCAATCGCCGCCGCCGCGGCCGGGGCGTGCAGACCCCGGTAACGTTCCTGGTTTGCAACTTCTCCGCCCCGGTGGGCGGCAAGCCCGCCCTCTTCACCCACCGCGAGGTGCGAACGCTCTTCCACGAGTTCGGCCATGGCCTGCACCACCTGCTCACCCGCGTCGACGAGCTCGGCGTCTCCGGACTGCACGGCGTGGAGCACGATGCGATCGAGCTGCCGAGCCAGTTCATGGAAAATTTCATCTGGGAATGGGACGTCGTCGCGCCGATGAGCCGGCACGTCGAAACCGGCGAGCGCATCCCGAGGGCTCTCTTCGACAAGCTGCTGGCGGCGAAGAATTTCCAGGCCGGCATGCAATCCGTGCGCCAGCTGGAGTTCGGCCTCTTCGACATGCGCGTGCACGCCCCGGGCTTCGATCCGCGCGCGAGCGACGTGATGGAGGTGTTGCGCGAGGTGCGCCGCGAGGTGGCGGTCTACCCGGTGCCGGAGTACAACCGTTTCCCGCACCAGTTCCCGCACGTCTTCGCCGGTGGCTATGCGGCGGTGTACTACGGCTACAAGTGGGCCGAGGTGCTTTCGGCCGATGCGTTCTCCGCTTTCGAGGAGGCGGGCGGCGCGAGCGCCGAGGTCGGCCGGCGCTTCCGCGACGAGATCCTCGCCGCGGGCGGCAGCCGCCCGGCGCTCGAATCGTTCGTCGCCTTCCGCGGCCGCAAGCCGCAGATCGACGCGTTGCTGCGGCATAATGGGATGACCGAAACCGCCTAGGCGGAGGAAAGCCATGCCAGCATCCCTCGTTGCACGCGCGCTCGTCTTCGCGGCGGCCGTGTCCTGCCTCGGGGCGGCCGCCCAGTCCACGCTCTATCGCTGGGTGGACAAGGACGGCAAGGTGCACTTCACGGACACGCCTCCGCCCGCCGATGCCAAGGGCGCCACGCAGAAGCGCTACGGCAGCGCCCCGGACGACCAGCCGCTGCCGTTCGCCACCCAGGAGGCGATGCGCCGCAACCCGGTGATGCTCTGGGTCGTGCCGGATTGCGAGCCCTGCGCCAGGGGCCGGGAGCTCCTGGCCAATCGCGGCATTCCCTTCAGCGAGCGCGACGCGCAGTCGAACGTGCCGACCCAGGAGGCGCTGAAGAAGCTCCAGGGCGACTTGAACGTGCCCGTGCTGGAGATCGGCTCGAACCGCATCAAGGGATACGAGGAAGGCTCGTGGCATTCCGCGCTCGACACCGCCGGCTACCCGCGCGAGCGGCCATACGGGATGCCGCCCACCAAGCCCACCATCGCCAACCTCCCCGCGGCCCCGAAGGCCGCCACGCCGGAAGCCGCCGCCAAGACGCAGTAGCGGTCGCGTGAAGATCGCGACCTGGAACGTCAATTCGCTGCGCGTGCGGCTGCCGCACCTGCTCGACTGGCTGGCGGCGAACCAGCCCGACGCCATGTGCCTGCAGGAGACCAAGTGCGACGACGCCACGTTTCCCGCGGCCGCGCTGCAGGCGGCCGGCTACTGCGCGCTGCACAACGGCCAACGCGCCTACAACGGGGTGGCGATCCTCTCGCGGGAGCCGTGCACCGAATTCTGCCGCGGCATACCCGAGTTCACCGACGAGCAGAGCCGCGTGATCGCCGCGGACGTGGGCGGCATCCGCCTGGTGAGCGTCTACGTTCCCAATGGACAAGCAGTCGGCACCGACAAGTACGCCCACAAGCTTCGCTGGATGGAGGCGCTCGCCGTTTGGCTCGGCGCCGAGCTCGGCAGGACGCCGCGGCTCGCCGTCATGGGCGATTTCAACGTGGCGCCCGAGGATCGCGACGTGCACGATCCGGAAGCTTGGGCGGGACAGGTGCTTTTCAGCGAGCCCGAGCGCGCGGCGCTGCGGCGCTTCTTCGAGCTGGGCTTCGTGGATGCCTTCCGCCTCTTCGAGCAGCCCGAGCGCTCGTTCACGTGGTGGGACTACCGCATGCTGTCCTTCCGACGCAAGATGGGCCTGCGGATCGACCACGCGCTGCTTTCCCCCGAGCTCGCCGCCGCGTGCCGGGCATGCACCATCGATGTGGCGCCCCGCAGGCTCGAGCGGCCCTCGGACCATGCGCCGCTCGTGTGCGAGCTCGCCTAGGTGCAGGCCCCACGCAGCGCGCTGGAGGAGCTGGTGCGGCGCGCCCTCGACGCAGCCGCGGTTCCGGTTGGCTGGATCTCCCTCATCGACGACCGGCGCGAGCGCATCGAGGCCGGCGTGGGCATCGCCTTCGTCGAGCTCGAGGCCACGCGCTCCTTCGCGCTCAACGCCGGCACGCTGGAGGCGCCGCTGTACGTCGAAGACGCCGCTTCCGGAACCTGGCGCGACCATCCGCTGGTGCGCGGCGAGCCGCGCGCGCGCTTCGTGGGCGTGGTCCCGCTCGCGACACCCGCCGGCCGCGTGGTGGGCGCTCTCACGGTGGTCGATCCGCAGCCGCGCGCCATCCGCAAGAGCGAGCGCACGGCGCTCGCCAACATCGCTACCCTCGCCGTGGCGCGTGTCGAGGCGATGGGCCTCACGCAGGCGCAGCGCATGGACGACGAGGCCCGGCGCCGCGGTGAGGCCGAGCGTCGCCTCGAGGAGGAGCGCGCCTTCAGCGAAGCGGTGCTCGAGAACCTGAGCGGCGCCTTCCTGCTGGTGGCGCCCGACGGCACGTTGCTGCGCTGGAACAGCCTGCTCGCGCAGGCGGTCGGCTACCCGGACGAGCGCATCGCCGGCATGCATCCGCTGGACTTCGTCTCGGCGCATGACCGTGCCCACGTGGCGGATGCCATGCGTGCGGTGCTGGAGGAAGGGCGCGACGTCTCGATCGAGGCCGAGATCGTCGACAGCCATGGCAGCGTGCGGCCCTACCAGATCAACGGCCGGCCAGTCGTGCTCGCGGGGCGGCGCCTCATGATCGGCATGGCGCGCGACATCACGCTGAGGAAACGCGCCGAGGAGCAGATGGTCCGCGCCAAGGAGCGCCTCGACCTGGCGCTCGCGAGCTCGAGCCTCGCGCTCTGGGACTGGGACCTGCGGGCGAGCCGGGTGTACTTCAACGAGAGCTGGGCGGCGCTCATCGGCGCGCCCCCGCGCGAGTCCACGTTCAGCGGTGACGAGGTGCTCGGATGGACGCACTCGGCCGATCGCGAGGTGTTCGAGGCCGCGCTCGCCAACGCGGCCAAGGGGGTGAGCGAGCACTTCGACTGCGAATACCGCGTCGCCAATTCGGCCGGCGAATGGGTGTGGGTGCATTCGCGCGGCAAGGTGACGCAGCGCGATGCGTCCGGCCGCGCCCAGCGCATGACCGGCACGTCGACCGACATCACCAAGCGCAAGCAGGCCGAGGAACGCGCCGAGTACCTCGCCACGCGCGATGCGCTCACGGGGCTGCCCAACCGCGTGCTGCTGCACGACCGCCTCGAGCAGGCGGTCGTGAACGCCGCGCGGCACCACATCGGCTTCGCCTTCATGTTCATCGACCTGGATCGCTTCAAGACGATCAACGACTCCCTCGGGCACCATGCCGGGGACCAGTTGCTGAAGGGCGTGGCGGCGCGGCTCACCGCCTGCGTGCGCGCCTCCGACACCGTGGCGCGCCTGGGCGGCGACGAGTTCGCGGTGATCCTGGAGAACCTGCGCGACGATGACGAAGGCGCGCAGCAGGTGGCCGAGAAGATGATCGCGGCGATGGCCTCGCCCATGATGATCGATGCCCAGCCGCTCACCACGTCGTGCTCGATCGGCATCAGCCTCTTTCCGACCGACGGGCGCGACAGCTCGACGCTCATGAAGAACGCCGACGTCGCCATGTATTTCGCCAAGGAGAAGGGGCGCAACAACTACCAGTTCTTCTCCTCCGAGATGAACGCGCGCGCCCAGGAGAGGCTTTCGGTCGAAAGCTACCTTCGCCTCGCGTTGCGCCGCAACGAGCTGGTGCTGCATTACCAGCCGCGCAAGACGCTCCAGGGCGAGCTGGTCGGCGTGGAGGCGCTGGTGCGCTGGCAGCATCCGCGCCGCGGGTTGCTGCTGCCCGGCAAGTTCATCGAGGTGGCCGAGGATTCGGGGCTCATCGTGCCCATCGGCGAGTGGGTGATCCGGACGGCATGCGCGCAGTTGCAGGTGTGGCAGCGTCGGGTGAAGCCCGGTCTCAAGGTGTCGGTCAATCTCGCGGTGGGGCAGCTGAGGGACGGCGAGCGGCTGCTCGGCGCGGTGACGCAGGCCGTGTCCCACTCCTCCATAGACGCCTCCTGCCTGGAGCTCGAGCTCACCGAGAGCCACCTGGTGCAGGACATCGAGGGCAAGGCCGCAATCCTGCAGAAGCTGGGCGACTTCGGCGTGCGCGTGGCGATCGACGACTTCGGCACCGGATACTCGTCGCTCTCGTACCTCAAGCGGCTGCCGGTGGACACGATCAAGATCGACAGCTCGTTCGTGCGCGACATCGAGGCCGACCCGAACGACGAGGCCATCATCCGCGCCATCCTCGCCATGGCGCATTCGCTGAAGCTGTCGGTGGTCGCCGAAGGCGTGGAGACAGCGGCGCAGTTCGAGGCCCTGCGCGCGCTCGGCTGCGACGAGTTCCAGGGCTTCCACGAAAGCCCGGCGCTGCCGCCGGCCGAATTCGAGCGCCGCTACGCCGCCACGACGGCGCGCCCGTGACGAACGCTCTTGCCATCGCGCACTACCTCTTCCATACGAGCGTATGGGCACCGAAGGTTTGCTACCTGCAGGATCTCTTCGTCGCCGAAGGCGCTCGCGGCCTAGGCGTCGGGGGCGCCCTCATCGAGGCAGTCGCGGGGGAAGCGCGCACCGCGGGAGCCGCCCGTTACTGCTGGCTCACCCAGGACCACAACGCAACCGCGCGCAGGCTCTACGACAAGGTCGCGCGCCACCAGGGGTTCATCCGGTACGGCTACCCGCTCTGAGATCCACCTTTCCCCTTCCTTCCTAGTCCTTCGTCTCGATCTTGAGCTCCTGCACCTTGCGCGTGAGGGTGTTGCGTCCGATGCCGAGCAGGCCGGCAGCTTCGACGCGGCGCCCGCCGGTGTGCTGCAGCGCCCGGGCGATGAGCGCCGTCTCGAACGCGCGCGTGAGCGCCCCGGCGATGCCGGTTTCGCCGCGCGCGAGGCGCGCCTCCACCTCGCGCTCGAGCAGGCGCTGCCAGTCTTCGGCGGCCTCGGCGCCGCGCGACTCGCCGCGCAGCTCCGGAGGCAGGTCGCCCACGTCCACCGCCTGGCCCGGCGCCATCACCGTCAACCAATGGCACACGTTCTCCAGCTGGCGCACGTTGCCCGGCCAGGGTTGCGCCGCCAGGAACCGGGCCGCGGCTTCGGTGAGGCGCTTGCCTTCCACTCCCAGTTCGCGCGCGCTTCGGGCGAGGAAGTGGCGTGCCAGCGCCGCGATGTCCTCGCCGCGTTCACGCAGCGCCGGCAACCGCAGCCGGATAACGTTCAGGCGGTGGTAGAGGTCCTCGCGGAAGAGCCCCTGCTTCACGCGGCCCTCGAGCTCCTGGTGGGTGGCTGCGATGACGCGAACGTTGGCCGCGAGCGGGGTGTGGCCGCCCACGCGGTAGAACTGCCCGTCGGAAAGCACGCGCAAAAAGCGTGTCTGCAGCTCCGGCGGCATGTCTCCGATCTCGTCCAGGAAGAGGGTCCCGCCCTCGGCCTGCTCGAAGCGGCCGCGGCGCAGCGCCTGCGCGCCGGTGAAGGCGCCGCGCTCGTGCCCGAAGAGCTCGCTTTCCAGCAGGTCCTTCGGGATCGCTGCGGTGTTGATCGCGATGAAGGCCTTGGATGCGCGCGGGCTGTGGCGATGCAGGGCGCGCGCGACGAGCTCCTTGCCCGTGCCCGATTCGCCCGTGATCAACACCGTGGCGTGCGATTGCGAGAGCCGGCCGATGGCGCGGAAGACTTCCTGCATCGCCGGCGCCTGGCCGAGGATCTCGGGCGGCTCCTCGTTGGCGGGCAAGGCCTCGAAGCGCCGCCGGCTTTCCTCGAGCGCGCGCCTCACGAGGTCCACGGCGTGGTCCACGTCGAAGGGCTTGGGCAGGTATTCGAACGCGCCGCCCTGGAAGGCGGCGACCGCGCTTTCCAGGTCGGAGTAGGCCGTCATGATGATCACCGGCGTGGAGGACAGGCGCGCCTTCAGCTGCTGCATGAACTCGAGGCCGGACAGGCCCGGCATGCGGATGTCGCTCACGACAACCTGCGGGGCCTCGCCCGGCAGCAGGTCGAGCGCTTCCCGGGCCGTGGGAAAGGTGCGGTGCGCGATCCCTTCGCGCGAAAGCGCCTTCTCGAACACCCAGCGGATGGAGCGGTCGTCGTCAATGATCCAGATCATCGCCTGGCCCCCGTGGCCGGGAAGGCGCCCTCGTCCCTGACCGGAAGCAGGATGGTGAAGACCGTGCGCCCCGGCGCGCTCTGGAACTCGATGATTCCCTGGTGCTGGCTCACGAAGCTCTGCGCGAGGGGCAACCCCAGGCCGGTGCCGCCGTCGCGACCGCTCACGAGCGGATAGAAAATGCGCTCGGCGAGCTCGGCCGGCACGCCGGGCCCGTTGTCCTCGATCGAGATAGCGACGGCCAGGCGGTGGCGCACGCGCGCGATGGTCACCTGCCGCGCGATCCGCGTGCAGATGCGGATCTCGCCTTGCCCCTGGGTGGCCTGCGCGGCGTTGCGCGCCACGTTGAGGACCGCCTGGATGAGCTGCTCCTTGTCGGCGGCGATGGTGGGCAGGCTGGTGTCGTAGTCGCGCCGGACCGACAGGCCGTGCGGGAACTCGGCCAGCAGCAGCGTACGCACGCGTTCGGTCACTTCGTGGATGTTGAGCGTCTCCACGCGCGGCAGGCGGTTGGGCGTGAGCAGGCGGTTCATGAGCGATTGCAGGCGATCGACCTCCTTCACGATCACCTGCGTGAACTCACGCAAGTCGGGCTCGCCCAGCTCGCGCTCGAGCAGTTGCGCCGCGCCGCGGATTCCGCCCAGCGGGTTCTTGATCTCGTGCGCGAGGTTGCGGATGAGCTCGCGGTTGGCCTGCTGCTGCTCGAGCATTTTCGCCTCCCGCGCGATCTTCATCTGCTGCTCGAGCTCGCGGAACTCGAGCACCAGCCGCGCCTCGGCGGGCCCCTCCACCGGAGTGAGGACGCAATGAAGGTGCGCGGGATATCCCTCGACCTCCAGCAGCAGGTCGTTGTCGTTGAAGCCGAGCTCCGAGTCGAGCGCCTGGCCCAGGCGCTGCACGAACTCGTCGTTGCCCGGAAGCGCACGTCCGAAGGCCGCGCCCACCAGGTGGTTGCGCCCCTGCGCGAACAGCGTCTCCGCGGCCGGGTTCGCGTAGGTCACGTGCAAGCGCTCGTCGAGCATGAGCACGGCGGTGGAAAGCAGCTCGAGGCCGGCGTGGGCATTCATCACGCGCCGGAGCTGCCGGGGACGAGCAGGCCGGCCGCGCGGGCCGGCGCGAGGGCCGGAGAGGCTAGGGCTTCATGGCGCCGAGCTCTTTCCTGAGCGCCTCGATGTTCTTCTCGTGCTCGGCCACGGTGGCCTGCAGGCCGCGGATACGGCCCGATGCCTTGTCGATGTTGTTGCGGTACTCCACCAGCTGGGACGCCGTCGGCTCCTGCGCCTGCTGCATCACGCGCACGGCGGCGATCAACGCCGGGTTCTGCTGCTCCTGCGCCACCGCGGCGCGGGCGGAAGCGAGCGATTCCTCCTCGCGCGCGAGTTCCTTCTCGAGGATCCTGCGGCGCTCCTCGTCGCGCCGGCGCTGCACCTGCGGCTGCACCGCCGCGAGCGTCTGCTTGGGAACGGGCACCACCAGCGCCGCGGGCTTGATCCCGCCCCGGGGCTCCGCCGCATCGCCCGCCTTCGCATCGATGCGCGTATCGAGCTTCATCTCCAGCATGGGCGCCTCGGACTTTTCGGCGCCAGGCGCGGCGACGGCACTCGCCGCCGAGGCGCGCGGCTGCAGCGTGCCGCCGGGCGTTCCGGGAATCGTCGTGAGCGGCTCGAGGTCGACCACGCTCGCTCCCTTCATCGGCTTGTTCGAATAGGTGACGCGCCCGCTCTCGTCCACGTGCTTGTAGATCGTGGTCTGCGCGAATGCCGCCGGCATCGCCGCAGCGATCGCGAGGCTGGTGATCCACACGGTCTTCATGCCGCGCTCCCTTTTGCAAAAGCGGAAGGGAACGATAGCCAGCGATCATTGAAATTGCAACAAGATCAATGGGATAGATGCGAAAGGGCCCCATAGGTTGTGGTTTGGGGCGCAGGGGAACACAAGAAGAAAGGGGGAAAGGGGAAAGGAAACCCAGAACCGCGAGGCGCGTTTCCTTCCCCTGCCGTGTCTTTTCCCTTTCCCTGCTTTTACGCCGAGTAATACATCTCGAACTCGATCGGGTGCGTGGTCATGCGGAAGCGCTGCACCTCCTCGTACTTGAGCGCGATGTAGGCATCGATCATGTCGTTGCTGAAGACGCCGCCGCGGGTGAGGAAGTCGCGGTCGCGGTCGAGGTTCTCCAGCGCCTCGTCGAGCGAGGCGCACGGGTGCGGCACCTTGGCGGCTTCCTCGGGCTCGAGGTCGTAGAGGTTCTTGTCCATCGGCTCGCCCGGGTGGATCTTGTTCTGCACGCCATCGAGGCCCGCCATCAGCAACGCCGCGAAGCACAGGTATGGGTTGGCGGTGGGATCGGGGAAACGCACCTCGACGCGGCGGCCTTTCGGGCTGGACACGAACGGGATGCGGCACGATGCAGAGCGGTTGCGCGCGGAATAGGCGAGGTTGATCGGCGCCTCGAAGCCCGGGACCAGGCGCTTGTACGAGTTGGTGCCCGGGTTGGTGATCGCGTTCAGGGCCTTGGCGTGCTTGATCACGCCGCCGATGTAGTAGAGCGCGAATTCCGAAAGGCCCGCGTAGCCGTCGCCCGCGAACAGGTTCTGTCCGCCCTTCCACACCGACTGGTGCACGTGCATGCCAGAGCCGTTGTCGCCCACGATGGGCTTCGGCATGAAGGTCGCGGTCTTGCCGTACGAGCGCGCGACGTTGAGCACCGTGTACTTGAGGATCTGCAGCCAGTCGGCGCGCTTCACCAGCGTGTTGAACTTGGTGCCGATCTCGCACTGGCCCGGCGCGGCCACCTCGTGGTGGTGCACTTCCACTTCGACGCCCTGTTCCTCGAGCGCCAGGCACATGGCCGAACGCATGTCCTGCAGCGAATCCACCGGCGGCACCGGGAAGTAGCCGCCCTTCACGGGCGGACGGTGGGCGAGGTTGCCGCCCTCGAGCCGCAGGTCCGACGACCACGGCGCTTCCTCGGAGTTGATCTTCACCGAGCAACCCGACATGTCCACCTTCCACTCGACCGAGTCGAAGATGAAGAACTCGGGCTCGGGACCGAAGTAGGCGGTGTCGCCGAGGCCGGAGCTCTTCAAATACGCTTCGGCCTTCTTGGCGATCGAGCGGGGGTCGCGGTCGTAGCCCTTGCCTGTCGAAGGCTCGAGCACGTCACAGGAGATTGCGAGCGTGGGCTCGTCGTAGAAAGGGTCCATGCGCGCCGAATCCGGATCGGGCATGAGCAGCATGTCGGAGGCTTCGATGCCCTTCCAGCCCGCGATCGACGAGCCGTCGAATGCGTGGCCTTCCTTGAACTTGTCCTCGCCGAAAGCCTTCGCGGGAACCGAGACGTGTTGCTCCTTGCCCTTGGTATCGGTAAAGCGAAGGTCCACGAACTTGACCTCGTTTTCCTTGATGGTCTTGAACACGTCGGCGACAGCGGATGCCATTGATTTCTCCTGGTCTGGTGGTTGTGCCCTGAAATGGGAAGGTCGGGTGCTGGAAGCCCCGGCTGAGCCCTCGACGTAGCGAGAAACATGCCACCTCGGGGCGTCGTCAAGTCATTGATTCGATTGATCTTATGAGCGATTGGCGACCTCGGATGCACCAATGTCGTGCATGATCACGCTTCCGACGCACCATCGTGGAGCGTCGGCGCGAAGCTGCCGCCATACTATATAAATTGGCGGTTGCCCGCGCCGGGCCCGTATCATGGCGGCCGACACGCACACCCGCCGCCCTACACCCTTCCGCACGCCCCGATGGACCGTTACGTCGTCATCGGCAATCCGATTTCGCACAGCCTCTCGCCGGAGATCCACGCGCGTTTCGCGCGAGCGGAGGGCGACTCGCTCTCCTACGAGGCGATGCCGGTCCCGCTCGGCGAATTCGATTCGCACGCGCGACGGTTCTTCGCTGCCGGCGGCCGGGGCGCCAACGTGACGCTGCCGTTCAAGCTCGACGCGTTCGCCTTCGCCACCCGGCGAAGCGCTCGCGCGGACGCGGCGGGGGCGGCCAATGTGCTTGCGGCTCGCGATGGGGCGATCGAAGCCGACAACACCGATGGCGCGGGACTCGTCGCCGACTTGCGCGACAACCTCGGCCTGGATCTGTCCGGCAAGCGCATCCTCGTGCTCGGCGCGGGCGGCGCCGCGCGCGGCGTGATCGCGCCGTTGCTTGCGCTGGCGCCCCTCGCGGTCGTCATCGCCAATCGCACGGTCGAGCGCGCGCGGGACCTGGCGCAGCGATTCGGCGCCCCGGTGCAGGCCGTGGCGCTCGCGGCGATTCCGCCCGAGCCCTTCGACCTCGTGATCAACGCGACATCGGGTTCGACCCGCGGCGAAGCGCTTGCGCTCGATCCGGCCATGTTCTCGCCGGCAGTGTTCGCCTACGACATGGCATATGGCCCTGCCGCGGCCCCGTTCGTCTCCCTTGCGCGTTCTCGCGGCGCGGCCGCGAGCGATGGGCTGGGAATGCTGGTTGAGCAGGCCGCCGAGTCGTACCTCCTCTGGCGCGGTCGCCGCCCGGCGACAGGCGAGGTCCTGCGCGAACTGCGCCAAAGGCTCGCGTGAAGCGCCTCGCGAAATTCCTGGGCTGGCTCGCGCTCGCCGCGGCGGGCATCTTCCTGGCCGTACAACTTTCATTCCTCGCGCGGGTCTGGTGGTGGAAGGACCATAATCCGGGGACCACCGCGTTCATGGAAGCCAGCCTCGAGCGCATGAAGGCGCGCAAGCCGGACGCGAAGCTGCGCCACCACTGGGTGCCCTACGCGCGCATCTCGCCGCACCTCAAGCGCGCCATCGTCGCCGCCGAGGACTCCCGCTTCACCGAGCACGAAGGCTTCGACTGGGAGGCCATCGACAAGGCCATCGAGAAGAACCGCGAGAAGGGAAAGATCGTGGCCGGCGCCTCGACGATCTCGCAGCAGCTGGCGAAGAACCTCTTCCTCTCGCCCGCGCGCACGCCATGGCGCAAGGGCCAGGAAGCCATCATCACTGTGATGATCGAGCAGGTCATGGACAAGCGCCGCATCCTCGAGATCTACCTCAACGTGATCGAGTGGGGCGACGGCGTCTTCGGCGCCGAGGCCGCGGCGCGCCACTACTTCGGCACGACCGCCTCCGGCCTGGGACCGGAGGCTTCGGCGCGACTGGCGGCGATGGTGCCGAATCCCAGGTTCTACGACAGGAACCGCAGCACGCGCTGGCTCTCGCGCAAGACCGAGCTGATCCTCGCGCGCATGCCCGCCGCCGAGGTGCCATGAGCGCCAACCCGCCGCGCGCCGACAGCAGCGCCTCGCCGCAGGATCACCTGGAGGCTTTCGAGCACCTCATTCGCCGCGCGCGCGTGGCGGCTTCCCTTACGCCCGGCCAGGTCGTGAGCGCGGAGATGCAGGCGCCGCTGCGACGCAGGCTCGAGCGCGTTCACCCGGCCGACGTGGCGTACGTGCTCGAGAACCTGCCGCTCGCCGACCGCCTCCTGGTCTGGGAGCAGGTGGAGGCCGACGACCGGGGCGAGATCCTGCTCGAAGTGTCCGACGCGGTGCGCGAGTCGCTGCTGGCCGACATGGAGAACGCGGAGATCGTCGCGGCGACCCAGGAGCTCGATGCCGACGAGATCGCCGACCTCGCTCCCGACCTGCCGCGCGAGGTGGTGCAGGACATCATCGAGGCGCAGGACGTCGAAGACCGCGCCGAGCTGCAGGCGGCGCTCTCCTATCCCGAAGGCACGGTCGGCGCGCTCATGGATTTCGAGGTGGTGAGCATCCGCGAGGACGTGACCGTCGAGGTGGCGCTGCGCTACCTGCGCCGCTTCGACGAGCTCCCCGGCCAGACCGACGCGCTCTTCATCGTCGATCGCGAAGACCGCCTCAAGGGCCTGCTGCCGCTCAAGCGGCTGCTGGTGAGCGACCCCGACGTCGAGGTCGAGACGCTCCACGAGCGCGATCCCATCTCGTTCAGCCCCGAGGACGACGCCGACGAGGCCGCCGAGGCATTCGACCGCTACGACCTGGTGAGCGTGCCGGTGATCGACGCCGACGGCCGCGTGATCGGCCGCCTCACGGTCGACGCGGTGCTCGAATACGTGCGCGAGAAGCAGGAAGCCCAGCAACTGGGGCAGGTCGGCCTGCGCGAGGAGGAGGACATCTTCGCGAGCGTTTGGGACAGCGCCAAGAACCGCGGGCCGTGGCTGGCGCTCAACCTGCTCACCGCATTCTTCGCTTCCCGCGTCGTGGGCGCCTTCGAGGGCTCCATCGAGAAGCTGGCGGCGCTGGCCGCCCTCATGCCCATCGTGGCCGGGATCGGCGGCAACTCGGGCAACCAGACCACCACGCTCATCGTGCGCTCGCTCGCGCTGGGCCAGGTGAGCGCCGCCAACGCTCGCCGGCTGCTGCTCAAGGAAGTCGGCATCGCGGTGCTGAACGGCGTGATGTGGGGCGGCGTGCTCGGCCTGGTCGCCTATGGCCTCTACCGCAACGTGGCCCTGGGCGGCGTGATGGCGCTCGCGATGCTGCTCAATTTAATGGTCGCGGCGCTCGCCGGCATCTTCATCCCGCTCGCCATGGAGCGTTTCGGCCGCGATCCGGCGGTGGGCTCGAGCGTGTTCCTCACGTTCGTCACCGACAGCATGGGGTTCTTCATCTTCCTCGGGTTGGCGACGGTGTTTCTCTTGTAGGGATGAGGGATGAGGGTGAGGGATGAGGCTCTTCTTCGCGATCTGGCCCGGCGAAGCGGCGCTCGGCAAGCTGGTGGAGCTGGCCGAGCGCGTGGCTGAATCGAGCGGTGGGCGCGCGTCGCCCCCCGGCAACATCCACCTCACGCTCGAATTCCTGGGCGAAGTCGCCGACGACCGGCTACCGGCGCTGCAGGCGATCGGGGCGGGAGTCTCGACGCGGTCGTTTCGGCTCGAGCTCGACCGGCTCGGCGCGTTTCGCCGCGCCAGGGTGGCGTGGGCAGGGTGCGAAACCGTGCCCCGCAAGTTGCTGGAGCTGCAGTCGACGCTGGCGAAAGCGCTTCATGTGGCCGGATTCGAGCTGGAGGATCGCCCCTTCGCCGCCCACGTCACGCTTGCTCACAAGATCGAGCGGCCGCCGGCGTTCGAAGCCATCGAGCCGATTCAGTGGACCGTGCGGGAGTTCACGCTGGTGCGATCACAGGCGGGGAGATACGCGCGGATCGCCGCGTGGCGCCTGCAACCGTAAGGAATTGGTCAGGGAGCCCGCTTGCGAGGCGCGACCCGGCCGTGCTGCTGGCCGCGGTGCGCGGCGGACCGGTAAGGTCGCGCCTCGTATTCGGGTCAACCTCTGCGCTGCGAGGGTTGCCCCTCTCAGCTCATCGGCTTGATCAGCGGCGTGATGACCGGGGTGACCGCCGGAGCCGCCATCGGCTTCATCGGGGCCGCAGCCGGAGCCATCGGCCTTGAGCGCTTCGCCGCTTTCCTGGCTGGCTTCTTCTTAGCCGCCTTGCGGGCCGGCTTCTTCTTCGCAGCCTTCTTTGAGCCTTTCTTCTTGGAAGCTTTTTTCTTCGCTACGCGCTTCTTTGAAGATTTCTTAGATGATTTCTTGGACTTCTTTTTGGCTTTTTTCGCACCGGATTTCTTCTTGGAGGCCTTTTTCTTCGTTGCCATGTTCAACTCCTTTCAATGTTGGACCGATTGTCTGTCGTGCGCTCCTCGTCTGGATCTCTCCGCGGAGGTTTGTCGCACTACCAAGCTTTCGATTCGCATCGAACGAGATTGGTGAGCGGATTCTATGCGCAACATCAGTCGATACGCACGTGTCAAGGGTGACTATTTGATCGGACTCGCGACATATTGGTATCGGGTCGATACCGAAACCTTACCCAGCGCGCGTTTTTGCGCGCTGGGCGCTCAGTCGATGCGCCGCTCGAGCGAGAACAGCGTCGCGAGAGGCTCGCGCGCGCGGATCTCGACGGCGCGGCCGCGATCGACCATCACCTCGCAGGGGCGCGGGCGAGTGTTGTAGTTCGACGCCATCACCATGCCGTAGGCGCCCGCTGACAGGATCGCGAGGAGGTCTCCTTCCTCGATGGCGAGCGTGCGATCGACGCCCAGCACGTCGGTGGACTCGCACACGGGGCCGACGATGTCGTAGCTGCGCCCGGCCGACTTGCGTCCGGCCACCGGCACGATGTCGTGCCACGCCTCGTAGAGGGCGGGGCGGATCAACTCGCTCATCGAAGCATCCACGACGGCGAAGCGCTTCGCCTTGTCGAGCTTCAGGTACTCGACGCGGGTGAGCAGAGCGCCGGCGGGGCCCACGATCGCACGCCCCGGCTCGAGCAGCACCTGCAGGCCACGCGCAGCGAGCCGCGCGGCCAGGCGCTCGCAGTAGGCGCGGATGTCCGGCGGGGCCTCGTCGCGATAGCGGATGCCGAAGCCGCCGCCGAGGTCCACGTGCGAGAGGCGAATTCCCTCATCGGCCAGCGCCTCGACCAGGTCGAGCACGCGCTGCAGCGCCGCTTCCATCGGGGCCGTCTCCAGGATCTGCGAGCCGATATGGCAGCCGATGCCCTCGACGCGGATGTTGCCCATCGCCGCCGCACGGCGGTAGACCGCGAGCGCGCGCTCGTGGGGGATGCCGAACTTGTTTCCCGCAAGCCCGGTGGAGATGTACGGGTGGGTGCGCGCGTCCACGTCCGGATTGATGCGCAGCGCGACCGGCGCCTGCACGCCGGCCTCGCGCGCGAGCGCGTCGAGGCGCTCGAGCTCGGGCTCGCTTTCCACGTTGAAGCACTTGATGCCGGCGGTCAGCGCGGCGCGCATCTCGGCGTGCGACTTGCCGACTCCGGAGAAGATGACGCGCGAGGCGGGCTGGCCGGCGGCGAGCACCCGCGCGAGCTCGCCACCGGAGACGATGTCGAACCCGGCGCCGAGGCGCCCGAGGACGTCGAGCACCGCCAGGTTGGAGTTGGCCTTCATCGCGTAGCAGACCAGGTGGTCCACCGAGGCGAGTCCCTGGTCGAATTCCCGGAACGCCGCCTCGATCATCGCGCGCGAATACACATAGCAGGGCGTGCCAAAGCGCCGGGCGATCTCGCGGAGGGATACGCCGTCGAGCGCGAGCTCGCCGTCCACGCGCTGGAAGCCGGTCATGGCGCGAAGGTGGCCGGCTTCGGGGCGGGATCGGGAAGCTTGAGCGGGCCCTTCTGGCCGCAGCCGCCCAGGGCCACGGCACAGAGGAGGAAAGCCGAAAGGAAGACGCAGGCGCGTATCATTCGGCGCATTATGAACGAGAGCGAATTCCATCGCGCCGTCGATGCGGTGCTCGCGCGCATCGAGGCCGCCGTCGAGGACGTCGATGCGCTCGACGTCGACCTGGAAGCGGGCATCCTCACCGTCACGTGCCCCGACGGCTCGCGCGTGATCGTCAACCGGCAGACGCCCAACCGCGAGATCTGGGTCGCCGCGCGCTCGGGCGGCTTCCACTTCGCGTGGCGCGACGGCGAATGGCGCGACACGCGATCGGGCGAGGCGCTCTTCGCGTCGCTCGCGCGCGTGATCGCGTCGCAATCGGGCGCGGAAGTGCGCTTCGAGTGATCGAAAACGCCGCCGGAAGGCCCCGGAAGGCCGTTGGTAGCGATCCGATACGAAAAATCGGCGCGCGAAATCCTTGACAAATTCGTATTGAGCCGATACTAATGCGCTCACGCGGTGGTTTCCGCGATGGAGGCGCGCCCTGGACAAGAACCCGCTCGTCCTTCTCGAGCTCGTCGAACGGCTTGGCAACCTCATGCGCTCGGAGCTGCGCAAGGCGGGCTCGGAAGAGTCGCTGCAGCCGGTGCACCTCCAGGCGCTGGTGTACCTGGGCAAGGCGAACCGCTACTCCAACACGCCGCAGGCCCTCGCCGACTACCTCGGCCTCACCAAGGGCACCGTCTCGCAGACCCTCCTCCTCCTCGACCGGCGCGGGTTGATCGAGCGCTTCGAGGACGACGTCGATCGCCGCGTCGTGCGCCTGCGCCTGTCCTCGGCCGGCGAGCAGCTCCTCGCCGAGTCCCAGCCGATGCTCGCGTGGCAGAACGCGACCCGCAACATCAGCCCCAACCGCATCCGCAACGCGACCTCGGCGCTTCGCGAGGCGCTCGCCACCCTGCAGGAAGACAACGAGGGCGCCGTCTTCGGCGTCTGCTCGAGCTGCAGCTGGTGCCAGAAGCTGTCGCAGCGCATCTACCGCTGCGGCAAGATGGGCGATCGCCTTTCGGGGCCCGAGACGCGAAAACTTTGCCGCATCTACGCGGCGAAGGTGGCCGAAAGCGCCTAGAACCTAGAGGATTTCGCGCCCGCGCTTGATCGCCGCCCGCACCGCCTCGGGCGCCGTGCCCCCGACGTGCGAACGCGAGGCGACCGAGCCTTCGGCGGTCAGCGCCTGAAGCGCGTCCTCGCCGATGAGCGGTGAGAAGGCGCGCAGCTCGGCGATCGGCAGCTCGGCCAGGTCACACGCGGCCTGCTCCGCGGCGCGAACCGCTCGCGCGACGACCTCGTGGGCATCGCGGAAGGGCATTCCCTTGCGAACCAGGTAATCGGCCAGGTCGGTCGCGGTGGCGTAGCCCTCGCGCAGCGCGCGGCGCATGCGATCGGGCCGGGGAGTGACGGCCGGCAGCAACTGCGCGAGCAGGGTGAAGACGTCCCTCAACGTATCGGCGGCGTCGAAGAGGGGCTCCTTGTCCTCCTGGTTGTCCTTGTTGTAGGCGAGAGGTTGCCCCTTCATGACCGTGAGGAGCGCTACCAGCGAGCCGTAGACCCTGCCCGTCTTGCCGCGCATGAGCTCGGGCACGTCGGGGTTCTTCTTCTGCGGCATGATCGAGGAGCCGGTGCAGAAGCGGTCGGCGATGTCCACGAAGCCGAAGGGCGGGCTCATCCAGATCACCAGCTCCTCGGCCAGGCGCGAGACGTGCATCGCCGCGATCGCCGCCGCGGCAAGGAATTCGAGCGCGAAGTCCCGGTCGGAGACCGCGTCCAGCGAATTGGCGGCGACCGCCTCGAAGCCGAGCTCGCGCGCGACCGACTCGCGGTCGATGGGAAAGCTGGTGCCGGCGAGCGCCGAGGCGCCCAGGGGCAGGCGGTTCGCGCGCCTGCGGCAGTCGGCGAGGCGCTCGGCGTCGCGCCCGAACATCTCGAAATACGCCATCAGGTGATGCCCGAAGGTGACCGGCTGGGCGACCTGCATGTGCGTGAAGCCGGGCATGAGCATCCCGGCGTGGCGCTCGGCCAGGTCGAGGAGCGCCCGCCTCACTTTCCGCACGAGCCCCGACAGCGCGTCGATCTCGGCGCGCAGCCACAGGCGGATGTCGGTGGCCACCTGGTCGTTGCGCGAGCGCGCCGTGTGCAGGCGCTTGCCGGCATCGCCCACCAGCTCGGTGAGCCGGTACTCGATGTTGAAATGCACGTCCTCGCGCTCGATCGACCAGGGGAAGGTGCCGGCGCGCACTTCCTCGAGGATTTGGGCCATGCCTCGTTCGATGGCGGCCACGTCCTGCGGCGAGATGAGCTTGCAGCGCCCGAGCATGCGCGCATGGGCGAGGGAGCCCTGGATGTCGAACTCCGCGAGGCGGCGGTCGAAATCGACGGAAGCGTTGAAGCGCTGCGTGAGGGCGTCGAGCGGCTCGGCGAACCTTCCGGACCAGGCCTTGCCCCGGGTTGGCGAAGCCGCGGCGGAATCGGAGCGCGCGCCGCCCGGCTTGTCGTCCTGTTGCATGGAAACCGCGGCGGTGGCCAAATGATTGACGTGGCGAGTATAAATCAGACGGGTTCCGGCATCCGGTTGCCGAACTTCTGCAACCTGGGCGTGATGCTTCGCTCGCTTGTCATCGCCAACCTGTTCGTGCTGGCGGCCGCGACGCTCAAGGCGGCGAACGTGCAAAGGGTCGGCGCCGAGTTCATGGTGCTGGCCGCCTTCTGCGAACCCGTGTTGATCGCGAGCCTCGTTGCGCTGTGCGCGGCGCGCCGCTGGCTGCACCGGCTGCCCTATGTCGTCTCCCTCGCGATCATCGCCGCCTTCGAGATCGCGCTCGCTTGGGGCGTGTATCACCTGGGCGCGGGGTTGGCGCTCGCCGGGGCCATGTCGCTCGCGCAGCTCGCCTTCCTCACGCTCTTCGTGACCGGCTGCCTCATCGCGTATTTCGACCTGCGCTCCCGGGCCCTGGCGCCGGCGGTCGCCGAGGCGCGCATCCAGGCGCTGCAGGCGCGGATCAGGCCCCACTTCCTATATAACAGCATCAATGCGGTCCTTTCCCTCATGCGCTCGGACCCGCGCCGGGCCGAGCGCGCGCTGGAAGACATGGCCGATCTCTTCCGCGTGCTGATGGCGGACAACCGCACCCTCGCGCCGATCGCCGACGAGGTGCGGCTGGCGCGCCAGTACCTCGCCATCGAAAGCCTCCGCCTGGGCGAGCGCCTTCGCGTCACCTGGAGGACCGAGGGCATGCCCGGCGATGCGCTGGTGCCGCCCCTGGTGCTGCAGCCCCTGGTGGAAAACGCCGTCTATCACGGCATCGAGCCGCTCGAGGCGGGCGGGGAGATCCAGATCGAAGTGGGGCGCGCCGGAGAAGACCTGGTCATGTCGCTGCGCAATCCGTACCAGGGCGCCAGCAACCACCCCGGCGGAAACCGCATGGCGCTGCAGAACATCCGCGAGCGCCTGCAACTGCACTTCGATGCCGAGGCGAGCATGCTGGCCGAGGTGAGCGGCGGTGAATACCGGGTCACCATCCGCCTGCCGTACATGACCGCGCCGGCCTGACATGTCGCTCGCCGCCGCCGAAACGCCGCGCATCCTCATCGCCGACGACGAGGGCCCCGCCCGGGCGCGCCTGCGCGACCTTCTCGACGAGGTGCGCGGAGAGTTCCCGCTGGCCATCGTGGACGAGGCGCGCAACGGCCGGGAAGTGCTCGACGTGCTCAATCGCGAGAAGGTGGACATCGTGCTGCTCGACATCCGCATGCCCGACATGGACGGCATGGAGGCCGCGCGCCATATCGCCGGCATGGAGCATCCGCCGGCGATCATCTTCACGACCGCGTTCGACTCCTACGCCCTCAAGGCCTTCGAGGTGAACGCGATCGATTACCTGCTCAAGCCCATCCGGCTCGAGCGCCTGCTGACCGCGCTCGGCAAGACGCGCGCGGCGCCGCCGGTCTCACGCGAGGCGCTGGACGCCGCCGCCAACCAGCCGCGGAAACATCTGTCGGTGCACGAGCGCGGCAAGATCCACCTGGTCGCCGTGGGCGAGATCCTCTACCTGCGCGCCGAGCTCAAGTACGTGACCGTCCGGACCGAATCCCGCGAGTACCTGGTGGAGGAATCGCTCACCCGGCTGGAGGAGGAGTTCGGCGATGCCTTCGTGCGGATCCACCGCAATTGCCTGGTCGCGCGCGCGGCCATCGGGGGCTTCGAACGCAACGCCGAGGACGGCGAATCGGGTTGGAACGTGGTGATCAAGGCCACCGGCGAGAAGCTCGCCGTCAGCCGCCGCCAGCAGCACGTGGTGAAGCAGTTCCGTTGAACCGTCGCTGGCGCTTCGCGAAACCGTTTCCCTCATTCGCCCCGTCTCCCTTGGGAGAGGGTCACTCCCAATAAGGCGGATCCCCGAAAGTCTTCCGCAGGAACTCGATGAAGAACTTGACCTTCGCCGGCAGCAGGCGCCGTTCCGGATAGACCGCGTAGATGTTGTTGCCGGGAAAGGCGAACTCGTCGAGCACCGTGACCAGGCGGCCGCGCTTGACCTCCTCGCTCACCTCCCAGGCGCTTCGCCATGCGAGGCCTTCGCCGGCGATTGCCCAGCGCGTAAGCACCTCGCCGTCGTTGCACTGCAGGTTGCCGCCGACCTTGACCGTCACCGGCTTTCCCTTGTCCTGGAAGCTCCACTGGTCGGCCACGCCGTCCTCGGTGCTGGTGACGAGGCAGTTGTGCCGCGCCAGCTCCGCAAGTGTCTTCGGCTTGCCGGCGCGCTTGAAGTAGGCGGGCGCGGCGCACACGACGCGGTGGTTGCGCGCGAGCTTGGCGGCGATCAGGTCGGCGCTCTTCATGTCGGCGATGCGGATGGCGAGGTCGAAGCGCTCGTTTTTCAAGTCCACGAGGCGCTCCGAGAGATGCATCGTGATCTGCAGGTTCGGATGCTCGGCGATGAAGGCCGGCAGGTGGGTCGCGATGTGCTTGCGGCCGAAGGCCGTTGGCGCGGTGATGATGAGGCGTCCCGAGGCGCTCTTCGCACCCAGGGTGAGGGAGTCTTCCGCCTCCCGAAGCTCGCTCAGGATACGGTGACAATCCTCGTAGAAAGTTGTCCCTTCGGGGGTGAGGGTCACCTTGCGCGTCGAGCGCTTGAACAGCTTCACCCCGAGCCGCTCCTCGAGCTGGTCGATGCGCCGCCCGACCATGGCCGGGGTGATGCCCTCCTCGCGCGCGGCGGCCGAAAGGCTTCCGCGCTGGGCGACCTCCACGAAAGTCGTGAGCTCCTTGAAGCGGTCCATGGGGCGAGTCGAAAGTAAAAGGCGATCGGTTATTTTGCTCGATTAATGGTATGCCAGTCAGGTAATAGACTGCAAGGGTACCCCGCAGAGGCCACCGTCATGGATACAAAACTCACCCTTCCCGCCGGCATGGAAATCACCGTTGCGCTCCAGCCGACCCACGCCGACGTGCTCACCCGCGAGGCGCTCGCCTTCGTGACGCTGCTCTGCCGCCGCTTCGAGCCGCGTCGACAGGAATTGCTCCGTGCACGCGCCGAGCGCCAGGCGCAATTCGACGCCGGCGTGTTGCCCGGCTTCCTCGGCGAGACGCGCGAGATCCGCGAGTCGCACTGGACCGTCGCCGCGCAACCGCGCGACCTGCTCGACCGCCGCGTGGAGATCACCGGGCCTACCGACCGCAAGATGGTGATCAACGCGCTCAACTCGGGAGCCTCGACCTTCATGGCCGACCTCGAGGACGCCAACTGCCCGACGTGGGACAACATGGTTTCGGGACAGGTGAACCTTCGCGACGCCACCCGCCGGACCATATCGCTCGAACAGGGCGGCAAGTCGTATCGCTTGAACGAGCGCACCGCGGTCCTCATCCCGAGGCCTCGTGGCTGGCACCTGGACGAGAAACACGTGCTGATCGACGGGCGCCCGGTCTCGGGGGCGATCTTCGATTTCGGCCTGCACTTCTTCCACAACGCGCGCGAGCTCATCGCCGCGGGCAGCGGCCCCTACTACTACCTGCCGAAGATGGAATCGCACCTCGAGGCCCGGCTATGGAACGAGATCTTCCTCGCCGCGCAGCAGGAGCTGGGCGTGCCCCGCGGGACCCTCCGCGCCACCGCGCTCATCGAAACGCTTCCCGCCGCCTTCGAGATGGACGAAATCCTCTGGGAGCTGCGCGAGCACTCCTCGGGCCTGAACATCGGGCGCTGGGACTACATCTTCTCGTGCATCAAGAAGCTTCGCTCGCGGCGCGATTTCTGCCTCGCCGACCGCGCGCAGGTCACCATGACCTCGCCCTTCATGCGCGCCTATGCCCTGCTGCTCGTGAAGACCTGCCACCACCGCAACGCCCCCGCGATGGGCGGCATGGCGGCGCAGATCCCCATCAAGAACGACCCGGCCGCCAATGAGGCGGCCATGGCGAAGGTGCGCGCCGACAAGGAGCGCGAGGCCACCGACGGCTGCGACGGCACGTGGGTCGCGCACCCGGGCCTGGTGCCGATCGCCAGGGAAGTATTCGATCGCCACATGCCGGGGCCCAACCAGTACGGCAAGCAGCGCCCCGACGTGAACGTGACCGCGCGCGAGCTGCTCGACTTCAAGCCCGAGGCGCCGATCACCGCGACCGGGCTGCGCAACAACGTGCAGGTCGGCATCCAGTACATCGGGGCGTGGCTCGCCGGCAACGGCTGCGTGCCGATCTTCAACCTGATGGAAGACGCCGCCACCGCCGAGATCTCGCGCTCGCAGGTGTGGCAATGGATGCGATCGCCCAAGGGCGTGCTGGACGACGGCCGCAAGGTGACCAACGAGCTCTTCCGCGCGATCCTGGCCGAGGAGCTCGCGAAGACGCCGTCCATCGTGGGGGAGGAAGTTTTCGCCGCCGGCCGCTTCGCCGAGGGCGCCAGGCTCTTCGAGGAGCTCACCGTCTCCGACGATTACGTCGAGTTCCTCACGCTGCCCGCCTACGACGCGATCGACTGATTCACTCCGGCATGCGCCAGCCGGTGCCGCACTTGCGGCACACCACCTTGAGCCACGCCGACTGCAACGGCGCAACCGCCTCGGCCGCCTGGCTGGGATACGTGTCGATGCCGGTATCGATCACCCTGAAGCGCGCGTAGGCCCGACAGTTGGGGCAGCTGGAACGCTCGCCATACCGCTCCGCGCGCTGCAGCACGGTGATGTAGCTGCGCCAGGAGGCCCAGCCGAGCAGCGAGGCGAAAAACACGATGGCGAGCATCGACAGCGGTCGCCAGCCGAATTCGACGATCTCGACCTGCTCGAGCAGCGCGGCGACCGTGATCCCGCAAAGGAAGCACGTGACGAGCGCGGCATGGCACTTGATCAGCTCGCGCTCGTACCACTTGCGGAATCCGAGCCGTTGGATGGAGGCGGTGGGATCCATGAAAGCCGGGGACAGACCCCATTTCTCGAAAAAACGCGCTCAGGTCGAGAGCTTCGCCTGCAAGTCCGCGTGGTAGCTCGATCTGACCATCGGCCCGCACGCCGCGTTCACGAATCCCATGCGTGCGGCTTCCTGCTCGAACATGCGGAATTCGTCGGGATGCACGAAGCGCTGCACCGGCAAATGGTGCTTCGACGGCTGCAGGTACTGGCCCACCGTCAACATGTCGACGTCGTGCGCCCGCAGGTCGCGCATGACTTCCAGGATCTCCTCGTTGGTCTCGCCCAGGCCGACCATCACGCCCGACTTGGTCGGCACGCGCGGATGGGAAGCCTTGAAGTCCTTCAGCAGCTTGAGCGAATGGGCGTAGTCCGAGCCCGGGCGCGCCTGGCGGTAGAGCCGCGGCACCGTCTCCAGGTTGTGGTTCATCACGTCCGGGGGGGCCGCCTCGAGGATGGCGAGCGCGCGGTCCAGGCGCCCGCGGAAGTCGGGGGTGAGGATCTCGATGCGCGTGGCCGGAGACAGCTCGCGCACCTGCCGGATGCACTCGACGAAATGGCCGGCGCCCCCGTCGCGCAGGTCGTCGCGGTCCACGCTCGTGATGACCACGTACGCCAGGCCCAGCTTGGCGATGCCCTCGGCGAGGTGCCGCGGCTCGTCGGGATCGAGGGGATCGGGCCGGCCGTGCGCGACGTCGCAGAACGGGCAGCGGCGCGTGCACAGGTCGCCCATGATCATGAAGGTCGCGGTGCCGTGGCCGAAGCACTCGCCGATGTTGGGGCACGAGGCTTCCTCGCAAACGGTGTGCAGGTCCAGGTCGCGCAGGATCTGCTTCACCTGCATGAAGCGTTCGCCGCCGCCCGCGCGCACCCGGATCCATTCGGGCTTGCGCAACGGTTCGGCGGCGACGACCTTGATCGGGATCCTCGCGGTCTTGAGGGCGCGCTTCTGCTGCAGCTTCAGTTCGGAATCAGGCATCGGCGAAGGGCGTCCGCAAGTCTTTGTTGCACCGAAGAAATTTTATCACGCACCCCCCGGGCGGCGAGGCTCGTGGCGGCGAGGCCGGGATAGCCGCACGAATCGATGCGTCCGAAGGGCTCGAGGTCGAGATCCACGTTCAGCGCCACGCCGTGATAGCTGCAGCCGCGCGCGATGCGAAGCCCGATCGCGGCGATCTTGGCCCCGCGCACGTACACGCCGGGCATGCCCTCGCGCCGCTCGCCCTCGATGCCATAGCCGGCGAGCACATCGATCACCGATTGCTCGATCCGCCGCACCAGCTCGCGCACGCCCAGCCCCGCTCGGCGCAAGTCGAGCAACACGTAGGCAATCGCCTGCCCGGGACCGTGATACGTGACCTGCCCCCCACGATCGGTGCCCACGACGGGAATGTGCCCGGGGGCCAGCAGATGTTCGAGCCGCCCGGCGAGTCCCAGCGTGAAGACGGGAGGGTGCTCGACCAGCCACAGCTGGTCGTCGGTGTCGGGTGTTCGCGACGCATTGAATGCCTGCATCGCGCGCCAGGTCGGCTCATACGCCATGAGGCCGAGGTTGCGGGCCCGCATCAATCCCCCTCCCCCGACCCCCGTGCCCGGTTTTTCACAACACCATCAAGACCAGCGGATTCTTCGAAAGCTCCGAATACAGGCCGTCGAGCTGCTCCCGGGACTTCGCGTTGATCGTAACGGTGAGCGAGAGGTAGCGTCCGTTCTTCGACGTGCGCATCCCGATCGTCTCGGGATGGAAGTCGGGCGCGTGTCGCAGGACCACTTCCGAGATCGCCTGCGCGAAGCCGTCCTCGCGCCGCCCCATGATCTTCATCGGGAAGACGCAAGGGAAGGTGAGGAGGGACTGGGTCGGATCGGGCTGCGTCATGGTCGCGTGCATGCCTGCCACATGGGGGCGCGAAGCCCCGCGATCAAGCCGCGACGGTGCCCCGCCGCGCGAGCTTCGCCTTGTGCTCCTGGAAGAGGGCGTGCATGCGCTTGAAGACCGGACCGGGCTTGCCGCTGCCGACCGGCTTGCCGTCGAGGGTGGTCACCGCGAGCACTTCCTTGGTGGAGGAGGTGAGCCAGACTTCGTCGGCCGAGCGCACCTCGGCTTCGGGAACGGGGCGGATCTCGAGCTTCACCGCGCCCTCGGCCGCGAGCCGCGTCAGCAGGTCGTAGGTGATGCCGAGCAGGATCAGGTTGTCCTGCGGCGGTGCCGCCACGACGCCGTTCTTCACCACGAACACGTTCGAGGCCGAAGCTTCGGTGAGGAAACCGTTGCGGAACATGATCGTTTCCGTGGCGCCCACTTCGGCCGACAGCTGGCGCGCGAGCACGTTGCCCAGCAGGGATATCGACTTCACGTGGCACTTCTCCCAGCGGAAATCGCGGGCGGTCACGCAGGCCACGCCGTTCTCGATCGCTTCCTTCGACGGCGAGGCGAGCGGAAAGCACATCAGCATCACGGTCGGCGGCAGGCCCTTGGGCAGCGCGTGGTCGCGCTTGGCCGGCACTCCGCGCGTCACGTGGATGTACACCGACTGGTTGCCCGGATGGCGCGCGAGCAGCTTTTCCACGATGCCGATCCACTCGTCCACGGTATGGGGGTTCGCGAGCTGGATCTCGTCCATCGAGCGCTGCAGCCGCTCGAAGTGCTCGCGAGCGCGCAGCGGCACGCCCTCGTACACCGGGATGACTTCGTACACGCCGTCGCCGAAGAGGAATCCGCGGTCGAGCGGGGAAATCGAGATCTGGTCCACGGGCACGAGTTGCCCGTTGAAGTAGGCGATGGGGCTGGTCATGGCATCAGCGGAAGAGGAGTCGGAGGGTGTCCCATCCCCGGGACAGGAAGCCGGCGACCGGCACTTCCTCGAGCGCGACGACGGGGATTTCGGCGATCGGCGCGTTGGCGCGCCTGAGCTTCATTATCCCCGCTTTCTGACCCGCGGCAAGCGGCGCCACGAAGGGCTGGCGCGTCTCGAGCGTCGCCGTGAGGCCGTCGAAGCGGTCGCGTGGAAGCGTGATCCATATGTCGCGATCGAACCCGAGCGCGATCGTCGGTTGCGTGCCCTTGTAGACCACGGGCCGGGCGACTGCCTCGCCCTTCCGATACAGCCGCCGCGTGTCGTAGGCCTGGAAGCCGAAGTTGAGCAGCTTCTGCGTCTCGGAAACGCGAAGGCCATCGGACTGCGCGCCCAGCACGACCGCCACGATGCGGCGTTCGCCGCGTCGGGCCGAAGCCGCGATGCAGTAACCCGCGCTTTCCGTGAATCCGGTCTTCAGGCCGTCCACGGTCGGATCGATCCAAAGCAGGCGATTGCGGTTGCCTTGGGTCATGCCGCCGTAGGTGAACTCGCGCTCGGCGTAGAGCCCCACGTGCTCGGGGAAGTCGCGCAGGAGGTGCATCGCGAGCGTCGCCAGGTCGCGCGCGGAGGCGTGGTGCCCCGGCACCGGTTGGCCGGTCGGATTCATGAAGGTGGTGTCGGCAAGGCCCATCCGGCGCGCCTGCGCATTCATCGCGGCCACGAACGCGGCCTCGTCGCCGGCCACCGCTTCCGCAAGCGCGATCGCGGCGTCGTTGGCCGATTGCACGATCATGCCGCGCAGCAGGTCGTTCACCGCGACGGGCTTGCCGGGGGCGAGGAACATGCGCGCGCCGGGCGCGCGGATGGCGCGCTCGGAAGGCGTGACCGGGCGGCCGACATCGAGCTTGCCCTCGCGCAAGGCGGTGAAGGCGAGGTATGCCGTCATCATCTTGGTAAGCGAGGCCGGCTCGTGGCGGTCGTTCTCCGAGGCGGCCGCGAGCACGTGCCCCGAGAGCACGTCGACCGCGATGAACGCCTTCGCGGCGATGGGCGGCGGGGTGATCGGCTGGGCCAGCGCGGCGCGCGCGGCGAGGAGGAAGAGAAGCGTAACCAGGGCCGCGAGCGCGGGCCGGAGATTTCGAAGCATGGTTCAGCGCGGAGTGAGGACGGGGGTGAGGCCAACGCTGCGGCGGACCTTGTCGCCGATGGCCTCGGCCTCCTGCGCGTTCCGGTAGGGGCCGAGCCGCACGCGATGCAACCCGTCGCGCGAGGAGATCGAGACCGGCTCCAGCAGCCATGGCATCTCGCGGGCCACGCGGTCACGGAAGCCTTCGGCCGCTTCGGCGCTCGAGAAGGCGCCCAGCTGCAGCCACAGGCCCGCCGCCTCCTGGGCGACGAGCGGCGTTTCCACCGTGGCCGAGCGCGCCGGCGCCGGCGTGGATGCCGAAGCCAGGACCTCGCCTTCGGCGCCCGGCAAGAGCCGCTGCACCTCCACCATCGCCGCGCCCGCCGCCACGATGCCGATGCGCTCGGCCGCGGCATACGAAAGATCGATGATGCGGTTGGCGTGGAAGGGCCCCCGGTCGTTGATCCGCACCACCACCGACTTGCCGTTGCGCACGTTGGTGACCCGCGCATAGCTCGGGATCGGCATGGTCTTGTGCGCCGCGGTCATGGCGAACATGTCGTAGGTCTCGCCCGAGGCCGTTTTCTGGCCATGGAACTTGCGGCCGTACCACGAAGCTATGCCGCGCTCCTTGGTCGGCTGCTTGTTGACCACCGGCACGTAGGTCTGGCCGAACACCGTGTACGGCCGGTTGGCGAAGCGGTGGAACGGTTCGTCGCGCGGGACCGCATCGGGAATGGACGCGAGGTTGTCGGGAATGGTTTCCGGGGGGCCATCGGTATCGAACCGGGATGAGGGATGAGGGACGGGGGACGGGGCCGATGGCGCCTTGGGTGCCGTGCCGCAGGCGGCGAGGAGCGCGGGTATCAGCAGCGATGCTGCCGCTCTTCCCCATCGCTCATCCCTCATCCCCCGTCCCTTCATTTTCAACTTGCCACCAGCTGCTTGTGCGTCGATATCGACATGAGTATCCCCATGCCGGCGAGGATCGACAGCAGCGCCGTGCCGCCGTAGCTCACCATCGGCAAGGGCACGCCCACCACCGGCAGGATGCCGCTCACCATTCCCATGTTCACGAACGCGTAGGTGAAGAAGGAGAGCGTGATCGCCCCGGCCGTGAGGCGCGCGAAGACCGTGGAGGCGTTTGCCGCGATCATGAGGCCGCGGGCGATGATGAGCAGGTAGAGCACGATGAGGATCACGTTGCCGACGAGGCCGAACTCCTCGCCGAACACCGCCAGTATGAAGTCGGTATGGCGCTCCGGGACGAAATCGAGCTGCGACTGGGTGCCGTTCAGCCATCCCTTGCCGAGCACGCCGCCCGAGCCGATGGCGATGGTGGCCTGGATGATGTGGTAGCCCGCGCCGAGGGGATCGGTCGTGGGATCGAGCAGGGTGAGCACGCGTTGGCGCTGGTAGTCGTGCAGCATCGACCAGGCGAAGGGCAGCGCGCCCAGCCCGACCACGCCGAGCGACAGGATGATCTTCCACGACAGGCCGGCGAGGAAAATCACGAAGAAGCCCGCCGCGCCGATGAGCATCGCGGTGCCCAGGTCCGGCTGGCGCAGCACCAGGCCGAAGGGAAGCGCCAGGATCACGCCGGCGACGAAGAAGTCGCGCATGCGCAGGCCCTCCTCGCGGCGATGGAAGTACCAGGCGAGTGCCAGCGGAACGGCGATCTTCATGATCTCGGAGGGCTGGAGGGTGGTGAACCCCAGGTTGAGCCAGCGCCGCGCGCCGCCGCGGATCTCGCCGAAGAGGGCCACGCCGACCAGCAACGCGAGCCCGACGAGGTAGACGGGCAAGGCCAGGCGCATCAGCAGCTGCGGATGCACATGGGCAAGCAGCCACATCGCGGCGAGCGCCACGCCGAGGTTGCGGAACTGGCCCACGAGCCGGTCGGCCGAAGCGCCGCCGGAGGCCGAATAGACCACCGTCACGCCGAGCGCGATGGTGAGCGCCAGCGCCGCCATCAGCGGGCCGTCGATGCGTCGCGAGAGGAAGTCGAAGGCGCGGCCGATCATGTCTCGGGGTCGAGCTTCTGGCGCGCGGGGTTGCGCTTGCCCAGGAGGTGGAAGTCGAACACCTCGCGGGCGATCGGCGCGGCGGTGCCGCTGCCGCTGCCGCCGTTCTCCACCAGCAGCGCGATCGCCAGCCTGGGGTCGTCGGCGGGCGCGAAGGCCACGAAAAGCGCGTGGTCGCGGTGCTCCTCGCGCAGCTTGGATGCGTCGTAGCGCTCGCCCTGCTTCATGCCGACGACCTGCGCCGTGCCGGTCTTGGCCGCGATGGTGTAGCCGGCGTTGAGCCCCGCCTTCACCGCCGTGCCGCCCGGCTGGGTCACGCCCACCATCGCCGCCTTCACGATCGCGAGGTGCTCGGGCTTCACCGAAACCGGCTCCCCGAGCTTGTGCTCGACCGGGCGCAGCTCCTGGGTCCTGGCATCGCGCACCGCCTTCAGCAATCGCGGGAACACCGGCGTGCCGCCGTTGGCGAGGGTCGCGGTCATCGCCGCGAGCTGCAGCGGCGTGGCCAGCATGTAGCCCTGGCCGATGCCCACGCTCACGGTGTCGCCGGTGAACCACTTCTGCTTGAAGCGGTTCCACTTCCATTGCTGCGAAGGAGCGAGGCCGCCCAGCTCGCCTTCGATGTCGATGCCGGTCTTGGAGCCCAGGCCGAAGCGGGAGAGGTAATCGTGGATCGCGTCGATGCCCAGGTCCACGGCGAGCCCGTAGTAATAGGTGTCGCACGAGATCACGATGGACTTGTGCAGGTTCACGCTGCCGTGTCCCTCCTTCTTCCAGTCGCGCCAGCGGTGCGAGACACCCGGCAGCGTGAAGAAGCCGGGATCCGAGATGGCGTATTCCGGCGTGCGCTTCTTGTACTCGAGGGCGGCGAGCGCCATGAAGGGCTTGATGGTCGAGCCCGGTGGGTACTGGCCGCGCAGCGCCCGGTTGTTGAGGGGCTTGTCGGGCGAATTGTTGAGCGCGTCCCAGTTCTGCGGGTCGATGCCGTCGACGAAGAGGTTGGGATCGAAGCCCGGGCGCGAGACCAGCGCCAGCACTTCGCCCGTCTTCGGATCGAGCGCCACCAGCGCCCCGCGATAGTCCTGGAAGGCTTCCTCGGCCACCTTCTGCAGCTGCAGGTCGAGCGTCACCACGAGGTTGTTGCCGGACTGCGGCTCGTTGCGCGCGAGCGAGCGGATGGCGCGTCCGCCGGCGTCGACTTCCACCTGCTCGGAACCCGTGACGCCGTGCAGCTCCTGCTCGTAGGCGCCCTCGATACCCAGCTTGCCGATGTGGTCGGTGCCCTTGTAGTTGGTTGCGATGCCGGCGGCCTCGATGCGCTTCAGATCCGCGTCGTTGATGCGGCCGATGTAGCCGATGGCGTGGGAGGCGACCTCCCCCTGCGGATAGGAGCGGAAGAGCCGCGCCTTGATCTCGAAGCCGGGGAAGCGGAAGCGGTTCACCGCGAAGCGCGCGACCTCCTCCTCGGTGAGGCGCGTGCGGATGGGCAGGCTCTCGAAGTTCTTGCTCTCCTCCTGCAGGCGGCGGAAGCGGCGCCGGTCGCGCGGCGAGACCTCGATCACCGTGCCGAGCTCGTCGATCGCGCGCTCGATGTTGGCGACCCGGCTCGGCGTGACCTCCAGCGTGTACGCCGAGTAGTTGGCGGCGAGCACCTCGCCGTTGCGATCGAGGATGAGGCCGCGGTTGGGCACCACCGGCACCAGCGAGATGCGGTTGGCCTCGGCGAGCGTGTGGTAGTACTCGCGCTGCACCACCTGAAGCCAGGCGAAGCGGCCGAGCAGGATGCCGAAGCCCACGAGGATGCCGAGCCCGGCCAGCATCAGCCGGTTGCGGAAGACGGTGAGCTCGCGCTGCTGGTCGCGCAGCGCCTGGCCGAGCATCACGGCGCCATCTCCTGGCGGCCGCGGCGCATGAGGGGCGAGTACAGCAGCCAGCTCGTGGGCGGCCACAGGAATGCGGTGAGCACGGGTGCCACGAGGTAGGCGATGCCCGGGAAGTCCGCGCCCAGCAGCAGGTTCAGCAGCAGCGTCACGATGCGCGCCACGATGGTCAGCCCCAGCACGTGCAGCGTCTGCTCCGGCAAGTGGAAGGACAGGATGCGAACACGCAATACCTGCGCCCCATACACCGCCACCACGTAGGCGAACGCGTGCTGGCCCAGGAGCATCGAGTCGCTCACGTCCATCAGCAGCCCCATCGTGAACGCGATGCCCTGGCCCACGGAGCGTGGCTCGTGCACCGCCCAGAAGAGCAGCACGATGAGCACGAAATCGGGCCGCGCGAGCAGCCACGTGCCCGACCACGGCAGCACCGAGAGCAGGTAGGCGCCCAGCAGCGAGAAGAAGATGAGCCCCGCGCTCGCGGGGAGCTTCATCACGTCGCGCGCGACCGGCGTCAGGTCAGCGGGGCGCACTAGGGGATGGACCCCGGTTTCCCGGCGCCGGCGATTCTTCAAGATGGGGGGCGTCCCAGGTTTTTCTCATTGGGCGCGCCTGTTTTCCCTGATTCGCGGCCGCCCCTTCCCGGGCTTGAGCTCTTCGGCCTTCGTCTCCGGCCGCGGCAACGCTGCCGAAGGCGCGGGCAGCACCAGCACGTAGCGATGGTTGGTCACGCCGGCGAGCGGCCGCGCCCCGATCTTGGCGAAGGCGTAGGCCGCGTTCTTCTCCACGCTGGTCACCTCGGCCACGACCAGCCCCGGCGGGTAGGTCGAGTCGATGCCGGAGGTCACGAAGATGTCGCCGTTCTGGATGTCGGCCGAGACCGGCATGAAGGGCACGTCGATCGAATCCTTGCCCGAGCCCACGGCGATGGCGCGCAGCCCGTTGCGCACCAGCATCACCGGCACTGCCTGGTCCTTCTCGGTCACCAGCGTTACCTCGCTCGTGAGCGTGCCCACGTTGGTGACCTGTCCCACGACGCCGGTGCCGTCGATCACCGGCATTCCCGCGCTCAGCCCCTGCGTGAGGCCCTTGTCCACGATGATCTTGCGGGTGAAGGGATTGCGCGCGTTGTAGAGCACCTCGGCCACGATGCCGCCCTCGGCGTAGCGGCTCTTGCCGGGCAGCATGTTGAGCAGCTGCTCCTGCTCCGCGCGCAGCAGCCGTGCTTCCTGCGCCGCGGCGGATTGCTCCAGCACCTTGAGCTTGAGCTCCTGGTTCTCGCGCAGCAGCCGGTGCTGGCTGGTGAAGTAGTCGGCGATGCGCCCGAGCGCCTCGGCGGGCGTCGAGGCGAGCTGCTGCAGCGGGTGCGCGAGCACCGAAAGCGACAGCCGCACCGTCTCGAGCGCGCGGAAGCGGTGGTCCGCGATCATCAGCACGATCGCCGCGAGGATGAAAAACGTAAGCCGGGCGAGCGGCGATGGCCCCCGGTGGAAAAAGGGAGGGGGTTCGCGGATCAAGGGAAAGGCCGGGACGCGGGACGCGGGACGGGGGCTGGCGCGGTTTCGTACCCCATACCCCGTTCCCCGTCACCCTTTCTCAATCGTTGGTGAACACCGTCCCCAGCTTGTCCATCTCTTCGAGCGCCCGGCCCGAGCCGCGCACCACGCAGGTGAGCGGATCGTCGGCGACGATCACCGGCAGGCCGGTCTCTTCCATGAGGAGACGGTCGAGCTCGCGCAGCAACGCGCCGCCGCCGGTGAGCACCATGCCCTTCTCGGCGATGTCGGCGCCCAGCTCGGGAGGCGTCTGCTCGAGCGCGCTCTTGACCGCCGAGACGATGGAGTTCAGCGGATCGGTGAGCGCTTCCAGGATCTCGTTGGAGGAGATGGTGAACGATCGAGGGATGCCCTCGGCGAGGTTTCGGCCCTTCACCTCCATCTCGCGCACTTCGCTGCCGGGGAAGGCCGAGCCGATCGTCTTCTTGATGTTCTCCGCGGTCGACTCGCCGATCAGCATCCCGTAGTTGCGGCGGATGTAGTTGATGATCGCCTCGTCGAACTTGTCGCCGCCCACGCGCACGCTGGCCGAATAGACGATGCCGCCCAGCGAGATCACGCCCACTTCCGTCGTGCCGCCGCCGATGTCCACCACCATGGAGCCTGTCGCGTCCGCGATGGGCAGGTCCGCGCCGATCGCCGCGGCCATCGGCTCCTCGATGAGGAACACCTGGGAAGCGCCCGCGCCGATGGCGGATTCCTTGATGGCGCGCCGCTCGACCTGCGTCGACCCGTACGGCACGCAGATCACGATGCGCGGGCTGGGCCGGAACCACTGGTTGTCGTGGATCTTCTTGATGAAGTACTTGAGCATCTGCTCGGTGATCGTGAAGTCGGCGATCACCCCGTCCTTCATCGGGCGGATGGCGGTGATGTTTCCCGGCGTGCGCCCCAGCATCTGCTTCGCCGCCAGGCCCACGGCCTGGATGGTTTTCTTGCCGTTGGGGCCGCCTTCCTGCCGGATCGCCACCACGCTCGGCTCGTCCAGGACGATGCCCTTGCCGCGCACGTAGATGAGGGTATTGGCGGTGCCGAGGTCGATCGCGAGGTCGGTGGAGAAGTACTTGGAAACGAAGGAGAACATCTTGATCCGTAAGGAGAATCTGTACGCGGCTGGGGGCCGCGTGAGAGGGTGACCTATAATATCCCAGTTTCCAGCGACAAATTAAGGCCTTAGCGGGCCCTTTTGATGCTTTCCCTCGAAGAAGTTACGCGCATCGCGCGCCTCGCCCGCATCGACGTTCCGGAAGCCGAACTGCCCGTGCTGGCCGGCCAGTTGAACGGCATTCTCGGCCTTGTGGACCAGATGCGCGCCGTGGATACGGCCGGCGTCGAGCCCATGTCGCATCCCCAGGACCTCACCCAGCGATTGCGTGACGACGAGGCGACGGACCCGGATCTTCGCGACGAATACCAGGCAGGCGCACCCGCGGTCGAGAACGGGTTGTTCGTCGTGCCCAAGGTCATCGAGTGAAATCGCCGCTGCTCGGGACGGGGGACGGGGGACGAGGTTGATCTCCACTGTCGTGGGTCTTTCGCAAGCGCTGCGTGAAAGGCGCGTCTCGAGCGTGGAGCTCGCGCGTGCCTACCTCGATCGCATCGCGCGACATGGCGCGGCGCTGAACGCCTTCATCACCGTCGATCCCGAAAAGACCCTCGAGCAGGCCCGGCGCGCCGACGAGCGAATTGCGCGTGGCGAGGCGCAGCCCCTCACCGGCATTCCGATCGCGCACAAGGACCTCTTCTGCGCGCGCGGCTGGAAGACCACCTGCGGCTCGCGCATGCTGGCCGACTGGATCGCGCCCTACGACGCGCACGTGATCGAGAGCTTCGATCGCGCCGGTGCCGTGCTGCTCGGCAAGGCCAACATGGACGAGTTCGCGATGGGCTCGTCGAACGAGAATTCGTTCTTCGGCCCGGTGAAGAATCCGTGGGATGCGGCCGCGGTTCCCGGAGGCAGCTCCGGCGGCTCGGCAGCGGCGGTGGCGGCACGCCTGGCGCCGGCTGCCACCGGCACCGACACCGGCGGATCCATCCGCCAACCCGCGTCGTTCACCGGCGTGACGGGGCTGCGCCCCACCTACGGGCGCGTCTCGCGCTACGGCATGGTGGCCTTCGCATCCTCCCTCGACCAGGGCGGCGTGCTCGCCGCGAGCGCCCACGACTGCGCGATGCTCCTTTCGGTCATGGCGGGCTTCGATGCGCGCGACTCGACCTGCGTCGATCGCCCGGTGGACGACTATGAAAGGGGGATGCGGGACGGGGTGCGGGGGATGAGGTTGGGGATCCCCAAGCAATACTTCACCGCGGACCTGGCGGCGGATGTCGCGCAGCCGATCCTGGGGGCGATCGAGCAGCTGAAGGCGCTCGGCGCGACAGTGGTCGAGGTGGATCTGCCGAACCAGCATCTTTCGGTGCCGGTGTATTACGTGATCGCGCCGGCCGAGGCTTCGTCCAACCTCTCGCGCTTCGATGGCGTGCGCTACGGCCATCGCGCGGCGGACTACGCCGACCTCAACGAGATGTACGCGCGCACCCGCGCCGAAGGCTTCGGGGCGGAGGTGAAACGCCGCATCCTCATCGGCACTTACGTGCTCTCCCACGGCTACTACGACGCGTACTACCTGCAGGCGCAGCGCCTGCGCCGCTTGATCGCTCGTGATTTCAGCGAGGCATTCAAGGCGTGCGACCTCATCGTGGGGCCCGCCGCCCCTTCGGTCGCCTACGACCTGGGGAGCAAGGCTACGGATCCGGTGCAGATGTATCTCGACGACCTATACACCATCCCTATCAACCTCGCCGGGCTTCCGGGCATGTCGATCCCCTGTGGCTTCGGGGCCAAGGGGCGGCCCGTGGGGTTGCAGATGGTCGGGAATTACTGGGACGAGGCTCGCATGCTCGCCGCCGCGCACGCCTTCCAGCAGGCCACGGATTGGCATACCCACACCCCTCCGGGGTTCGGCTAAGGCCGGGGGCAGGATGAAGCGGATGAATCGGATTCCAAAGGTCTAGTGCGTGAGCTGGGAAATCGTCATCGGCCTCGAAACCCACGCGCAGCTGGCGACGCGCTCGAAGATCTTTTCCAGCGCGCCCACCAGGTTCGGCGCCGAACCCAACACGCAAGCCTCCGCCGTGGACCTCGCCCTTCCCGGCACGCTGCCGGTGCTGAACCGCACCGCGGTCGAGTTCGCGATCCGGTTCGGCCTCGCGGTGGGGGGCGAGATCGCCGAGCGCAGCGTCTTCGCCCGCAAGAACTATTTCTATCCCGACCTTCCGAAGGGCTACCAGATCAGCCAGTACGAGCGGCCGGTCGTCGCCGGCGGCTCGCTCGCGATCCTGGTGGGCGACGAGGAGAAAGTCGTGCGCCTCACGCGCGCGCACCTGGAGGAAGACGCGGGCAAGTCGCTGCACGAGGACCCCCGGCTGAGGCACTCGGGGGCCGGCTTCCAGGGCATGACCGGCATAGATCTCAATCGCGCCGGCACGCCGCTGCTGGAGATCGTCTCGGAGCCCGACATGCGCTCGTCGGCCGAGGCGGTCGCGTACGCCAAGGCGCTGCATGCGCTCGTGCGCTGGATCGGGATCTGCGACGGCAACATGCAGGAGGGCTCTTTCCGCTGCGACGCGAACGTATCGGTTCGCCGTCCAGGTGACGCGCTGGGCACACGGTGCGAAATCAAGAATCTCAACTCCTTCCGCTTCCTGCAGCAGGCGATCGACTACGAGGCGCGCCGCCAGGTGGAGCTGATCGAGGACGGCGGGAAGGTGGTGCAGGAGACGCGCCTCTTCGACCCCGATCGCGGCGAGACGCGTCCGATGCGCTCCAAGGAGGACGCGCACGACTACCGCTACTTCCCCGATCCCGACCTCCTGCCGCTCGAGATCTCGCCGGCATGGAAGGAAGGGGTCGGCGCCGCGATGCCCCGCCTGCCGCAGGCGCTGCGAAGCGAATACCGCGAGGCGCACGGGCTTTCGGGCTATACCTCGGCGCTCCTCACCGAGAGTCGCGAGAAGTCCGAATTCTTCTCCGCCCTGCTGGCGCAGGGCGTGCCGCCGACGCTGGCGGCCAACTGGACCACGGGCGAGATGTCGGCCCTCCTCAACGACCGCGGGCTCGATTTCGCGGCCTCGCCCGTGGCCGCCACGCAGCTCGCCCGGCTGCTCGCGCGCATCCACGACGGGACCCTATCGGCGAAGGGCGCGAAGGAAGTGCTGCAGGCGATGGCGGCGGGCGAGGGCGATGCAGACGCCATCATCGAGCGGCGCGGGTTGCGTCAAATCTCCGATGCCGGAGCGCTCGAGGGCGCGGTCGATTCGGTGCTGGCCGCGAACGCGCGGCAGGTCGAGGATTACCGCGCCGGCAAGGCGAAGGCCTTCAACAGCCTCGTGGGCCAGGTGATGAAAGCCACGGGTGGAAAGGCCAATCCCGGCCAGGTGGCCGAGATCCTCAAGCGCAAGCTGGGCTAGCCGCTACTTCTTCTTCTCCGCGGCGCGCAGCGCCACCCAGCGCTTGCGGTCCACCTCGAACCTGGCCTTCATCTCGGCGATCTCCTTGCGGTAGCCGGCGATCGACTTGGCGAGCCCTTCCTTTTCGCTCTTCAGCCGCTCCTGCTCCTCGAGCAGCGACTTGGGCGGCGCCTTGTCCTTCTTGCCCTTGCCGCCCTTGCCGGCCTTGTAGAACTCCATCTCGTCGGCCACTTCCTTCTCGCGCTTCTCCACCGCCTTGGTGCGCTCCTCCGCGAGCTTGATGCTCTTGGCGAGGGGCTCGATGTTGCGCTCGAGGACGACGTCGAACTCCTTTTCGGAGCTGTAGGTCTGCAGCAGCGCCGTGTCCTTGCGCTTCTGCTCGAAGGCGGCGCGCTCGGCCTCCACCTTCCTCGCGGCCTCCTCCTCCTTGGCCTTCACCTGCTCGGGAGTGAGAGAGGGCTCGATCTTGCGCAGCACCTGGCCGCTGCGCGAAACCTCGTACATGACGACGTTGGCGCAGGCGAGCGGCGGCGTGTCGCCGATGTGGGTGCGGCCCTTCTCGTCGATGCACTTGAACGCGGCGCCGGCGTGGGGCGCGAACAGGGCGACGAGCAGCAGGCAGGTCTTCTTCATGGTCCTTCCCTCTTGCGTGGTTAGGGTGACGCGATCCCGTACTGGCGGCGGTAGGCCTCGATGCGCTCCACGTCCTGCCGGTGCTCCGGCCGCCCCCCCAAAGTCGCAAGGATATCCGAGAGGGTCGCAATGGCTGTAACGCGCACCCCATAGTCCCGGCTGACCTCCTGGGTCGCGGAAAGCTCGCCTCGCCCCTTCTCCTGGCGATCCAGCGCGATGAGGATGCCCGCGGGGGTGGCACCCGCCGCCTGGATCAGCTCGATCGCCTCGCGCTTGGCGCCGCCGTCGGTGATCACGTCGTCGATGATGAGGGCCCGCCCGCGCAGCGGCGCGCCCACGATGTTGCCGCCCTCGCCGTGGTCCTTGGCCTCCTTGCGGTTGAAGCAGAAGGGCACGTTGCGGCCCATGCCGGCGAGGGCCACGGCGGTGGTGGCGGCCAGGGTGATGCCTTTGTAGGCGGGGCCGAAGATCACGTCGAACGCGATGCCCGAGGCGATCGCCGCCTGCGCGTAGTAGCGGGCCAGCTCGCCTGCCTTCGCGCCATCGTCGAAAAGCCCGGCATTGAAGAAGTAGGGTGAAAGCCGCCCGGCCTTGGTCTTGAATTCCCCGAAGCGCAGCACGCCCGCGCGGATGGAGAACTCGACGAACTCGCGACGGAAGCCTTCTGCCGCGGTCGAAGCAGTGCCTGGAACGCCCGCGGTCGCGGTCATCGGGTAGCCGAACGGTAGGATAACGGCCTATTTTCGCCATGCGCGTCATAACCTGCAACGTCAACGGCCTTCGGGCCGCCCACGGCAAGGGCTTCACCGACTGGATGCTGAAGCAGAAGCCGGACATCGCCTGCCTGCAGGAGATCAAGGCGCGCGAGGTGGACCTGCCGCCGGAGGTCCGCACGCCGAAGGGCCTGCACGGCTACTTCCATCCCGCCGAGAAGCGCGGCTATAGCGGCGTGGCGCTTTATTCGAGGCGAGCGGCCGACAAGGTCACGAAGGGCATGGGCATCCCCGAGTTCGATGTCCAGGGTCGCTTCCTGCAGGCCGATTTCGGCGAGCTCAGCGTGGTTTCCTTCTACCTCCCATCGGGCACCATGGGCGCCGAGGCGCAGGCGCGCAAGTACCAGTTCATGGACCGCTTTTTGCCGTACCTCGAGGCCATGCGCAAGCGCGGGCGCGAGTTCCTCATCTGCGGCGACTGGAACATCGCCCATCGCGACATCGACGTGAAGAACTGGAAGACGAACCAGACCACTACCGGTTTCCTGCCCGAGGAGCGCGCCTGGCTCACGCGCGTCTTCGAGGAGCACGGCTTCGTCGACGTCTTCCGCAAGCTCGATCCGTCGCCCGACCGCTTCACGTGGTGGAATGCGTTCGGCAACGCCCGCGCGCGCAACGTGGGCTGGCGCATCGACTACCAGGTCGCGACCCCGGGCATCGCCAAGCGCGCGCGCAAGGCCACGATCGCCATGGAACCGATCTTCTCCGACCACGCGCCGGTGGTGATCGACTACGACTACGAGCCCTGAATGCTCCGCATCTCCAACATCACGCTGCGCCGCGCCGCCCGGGTCGTTCTCGAGGGCGCCTCCATGAACGTGTTCCCCGCGCAGAAGGTGGGACTCGTCGGCCCAAACGGCAGCGGCAAGTCGAGCCTCTTTTCGTTGATCCGCGGCGAGTTGCACGCCGACGCGGGGGAAGTCTCGATGCCGCCCCGGTGGATCCTGTCGCACGTCGCGCAGGAGACGCCTGCCATCGACCAGCCCGCGCTCGAGTTCGTGCTCGATGGCGACGTCGAGCTGCGTGAAGTGGAGAGGGCCATGGGGACCGACCCCGGTTCACCGCCTTTGGGGTCTGTCCCCGGTTTTTCCGAGGGTGAACACCTCGCCCACCTCCACGCCCGCTACGACGAAATGGGCGGCTACCAATCGCGCTCCCGCGCCCAGGCCATGCTGGCCGGGCTGGGCTTCGACGAGCCCGCGCAATCCCGCTCGGTGGCGGAGTTCTCCGGCGGCTGGCGCATGCGTCTCAACCTCGCGCGCGCCCTCATGCGCCGGGCCGACCTGATGCTGCTGGACGAGCCCACCAACCACCTCGACCTCGATGCGGTCCTTTGGCTGGAAGACTGGCTGCGCGCCTTCCCGGGCGCCGTGCTGCTCATCACCCACGACCGCGAGTTCCTCGATGCGGTGGTGGGCGCGATCGTCCACATCGAGAACAAGCGCCTGAACGAGTACACAGGCAACTACAGCGCCTTCGAATCGCAGCGCGCCGCGCGCCTGGCGCTGCAGCAGGCCGCCTACGAGAAGCAGCAGCGGACCGTGGCGCACCTCGAGGCTTTCATCACGCGCTTCCGTGCCAAGGCCACCAAGGCCCGCCAGGCGCAAAGCCGCATCAAGGCGCTCGAAAGGCTCGAGCGCATCGCGGCGGCGCACGTCGATTCGCCCTTCACGTTCGAATTCCGCGCGCCGGCCGAGAAGCCGCGCCAGCTCTTCGCGCTCGAGGAAGCGGATGTGGGTTATCCCGGGCGAACCGTGCTCGCAGGCGTGGAGTGGAGCGTGCTGCCGGGGGATGCCATCGGCCTGCTGGGGCCGAACGGCGCCGGCAAGTCGACGCTGCTCAAGACACTCGTGGGACAGCTGCCGCTGCTTTCCGGGAAGATGCATCGCGCACAGGCGCTGCGGATCGGCTACTTCGCCCAGCACCAGGTCGACCAGCTGCGCCTGGACGAGGACGCGCTCTGGCACCTGGAGAAGCTCGCGGCCGGCGAGCGCGAGCAGGTGTTCCGGGATTTCCTCGGCGGCTTCGACTTCCGCGGCGACCAGGTGACGCAGAAGGTGGCGAGCTTCTCGGGCGGGGAGAAGGCGCGCCTGGCTCTCGCGCTTCTCGTCTGGCAGCGGCCCAATTTGCTGCTGCTCGACGAGCCCACCAACCACCTCGACCTCGAGATGCGCGAGTCCCTCGCCCAGGCGCTGGTGGACTTCGAGGGCGCGCTCATCGTCGTCGCCCACGACCGCCACCTGCTCTCCGCCGCGACGGATCAATGGATGCTCGTGGCCGACGGCAGGCTCTCGCCCATCGAAGGCGACCTCGACGACTACAAGCAATGGGCGAAGGAGTATCAAGGCCGTCGTCCCGGCGTGGGCCGGGACCCGATTGCCGGCGAAGCCGGTCTCCCCGCCGAAGGCCGGGGCCCGATTTCCCGCCGCGACGCCCGCCGCGCCGAAGCCGCCGCGCGCCAGCGCGCCGCCGACGCGCGCAAGCCGTTCGAGAAGAAGCTCGCGGCCATCGAAGCCGAGCTCGAGCCGCTGCAGGCCGAAGCGCGCGCGACCGAGGCGTGGCTCGCGACCGCGGAAGCCTACGAGGAGCCCAACCGCGAGCGCATGCAGGCGGCGCTCCGGCGGCGCGGGGAGCTGGCCGAGCGCATCGCGGCGCTCGAGGACGACTGGTTGTGGATGCAGGCCGAGATGGAGAAGGTTTTGGGGAGCAACGCAGACCGGAGACCTTCGAGCGCGACCGGGCATGATTGAGCAGGGCGGTGGGCGAGGCTAGGCTAGGCCAAGGGCTCCGCTAGCGGCCCACCAGCACCGCGACGGGGAACGTCGCCAGCACCTCGGCGAGCGCGAGCCCGCCGCGCGAGGCACGCACCTCGCGCCCGCTCAGCACGTCGACCAGCGCGGTGCCTTCCTTCAGGAAACCAAGTTCGATGCGCGTATCGCTCCAAACGGCCTCGCCGCACGGCAGGTCGCGGGGACGGATTCCCAAGCCGGCGATGAGGCGAGGAGCCAACGTGACGAGCGCCTGCCCGTTGTGCCGGCGCGCGAAGGCCACCACGTGGCGCGCCTTTTCGCCTACGACGCGCACCGGCGTGTAGCCGCCCTCTAGGAAAAGCGCCTCGCTTTGCCTGCGTAGCTGCAGCAGGCGCCACAGCACGTACATCTTGGCGCGGCCGTCCTCGAGCCGGGACAGCATGTCGGCGAGCGCCGCATCCACGGGCGCCGCGAGTTGCTGGAATTCCGCCAGGATCCTGCGCCGCCGTTCGTAGTCCACCGGCCGCCGGTTGTCCGGGTCCACCAGCGAGAAATCGAACACCTCGTTGCCCTGGTAGGTATCGGGCACGCCCGGCGAGGTGAGCTTGATCGCCACCATCGAGAGGCTGTTGAGGAAGCCCACCCAGGCCACCGGCTGCACCGAGGCGCGCAGGTCCTCGAGGAAGGCGTTGCCCGGCCGGTCCTCCAGCAGCGCGCGCACGAAGCGGCTCGTCGCCTCCTCGTAGCGCGTGTTCATGTTGGCCCAGGAGGTGTGCTGTTTCGCCTCTCGGGTGGCCTTTGTCATGTACACCACGATGCGGTCGGCATAGCCCACGAGCGCCTGCCCTTCCTCGCCCACGGGGAAAGAGCCGAGGAGCACCTGGTAGAGCAGGTATTCGTCGTTGGCCGAAGGCGCCGGCACGCCGTCGAGGTCCGCCTTGCGCTCGCGGTTCAGGCGCGACCAGCGCCGCAGCAGCAGGCGCCACTCCGGCACCATCTCGGAGATCACGTCGATGCGCGCGCGCACGTCCTCGCTGCGCTTGTTGTCGTGCGTGGAGGTGGCGAGCATCGTGTGCGGCCAGTGGCGCGCGCGGTGCGCGCTCGCCTTGTGGAAGCGCGCTGGCGGGAACCCGAACTCGCCCGGGTCGCCGCCTACGTCGTTCAGGGACGCCAGGCGGTTGTAGATGTAGAAGGTCGTGTCCTCCACGCCCTTGGCCATGACCGGGGAGGTGAGCTGCTGGAACTTGCGCGCGAAGTGGCGCACCGCCGCGGCCATCGAGGGCGAGCGCACCGGCAGCTCGCACGTGAGCGCGTCCCTCAGGAAATCGAACACGCTCACGTCGGCCGCGCGGCTTTCGTTGCGGGCGCGCGTGATGGCCCACTCGACGTAGCGCCGGTCCTCGGCCGCCACCTGGTCGTCGATGTAGGTGCGGTACACCGGGAAGGCGGCGATCACTTCGGTGAGTCCGTCGCGCAGCGTCGTGAAGGTGAAGTCGCGCGTGTTGCGGTCGGAGCGCGCGAGCTTCGCGAGCCGGCTCGTGAGCACCGTGAGCTCGCTTGCTAGCGCCGTGCGCAGGATGAGGCGCTTCGAGCGCCGCGTGATGTCCTCGAGCGAGACCGGCGCGCCCACGAAGGCCTCGTAGGTCCGCGTTAGCCGCGCTTCGCCCGCGGTGTCGATGAAAAGGCCGTTCACCACGTTGGCGAAGCGATAGCCCGTGGTGCCGTGCACCGCCCAGTGCTCGGGCACGTTCTCGAACGGCGCCACGATCTTCTCGACCACGACATAGGTCGGCTTGCCGCAGGCCTGCTGCAGCTTCTCGAAATAGGAGCGCGGATCGTAGAGTCCGTCGGGATGGTCGATGCGCAGCGCGTCCACCTTGCCCTCTCGCACCAGCTCGAGGATCAGGCGATGGGTGGCGTCGAACACCGGGGCGTGCTCCTGGCGCAGGGCGGCCAGGTCGTTGATGTCGAAGAAGCGCCGGTAGTTGATGTCGTCCTGCGCCACGCGCCAATAGGCGAGGCGGAAGGCCTGGCGCTCGAGCAGGTCGTGCAGCGCGTCGAAGCTCGCCGGGTCGTCGCTGCGACCGTTGAGCGTCTCCACCGACTGCGCGATCGCATCGGCAACCCCGGCGTTCACGCGCGCGAGCGAGGCGAGCCTTCCCTTGGCCACCTCCTTGCCGAGCGCGCGCTCGTCGATGCGCGCCTGTCCCGAAGCCTGCCGTCCGGGCAACCGGCCGAAGGCCTCGGTGATGTTGCGCAGCGCCTGCGCCTGGTGCGGGTGCTCGCCCGCGGCCTCCAATTCCCGCACTGCAGGGGAGAGGATGCGCGGGTATTCGTGCGGGTCGATCGGCAGGCGATGCCCGAAGTAGGTCACCGCGAACGAGCCCGTCGCCGCCTCGAATTGCAGCTTGAGCCGCCCGGCGGCGAGCTCCACCCCGTAGTGGTCGCCCAGCACCGGCAGCAGCACGCGGTTGGCGAGGTACGGCGCCGGGGGGCTCCAGTCGATGTCGAAGAATTCGGCCAGCGTCGAGGCCGGCCCGTTCTCGAGCAGGTCCTGCCACCACGCGTTGTCGGCCGCGAGCACGCCCATGTGGTTGGGCACGATGTCCATCACCTGCTCGAGGCCGTGGCGCTTGAGCTGCGCCACGAATTCCTCGAAGTCCTCGCGCGTGCCGATCTCGGGATTGATGGCGTCGTGGTCGATGATGTCGTAGCCGTGGGTGCTGCCGGGGCGCGCGCGCAGGTAGGGCGAGCAATAGACGTGGCTCACGCCGAGCGCGGCCAGGTAGGGCACGAGGGCCGTGGCGTCGCGGAACGTGAACTTGCCGTGCAGCTGCAGGCGGTAGGTGGCGCGCGGAATGCGGGCTTCGCGGATCGCGGTGGGGGCCTCGCGGCGGTCGCGGCGCCCGCCGCGCAACGAGGCGAGCTGGCGCGCGAGGCGCCGGAACCTCGCGTCGCGCGACCACGCTTCCACGGGCAGGGCCAGCTTGCGCTTCCAGTTGGGATGCTGGTCGATGGTGCCGGGGAGGTTCGCCTGCTCGGCCACGCCCAGCACGTCCTCCATCTGCACCACCATCACGGAGGAGGGTGTGCGCGCGAGGAAAGCCTGCACCGCGTCGGCGAGCGCGTCGGTGACGGGCCCCTCCGTCGCTGTGGCGGCATCCACCAGGCCTTCGCGCGCGAGCGCGGCTACGAGCGCGCCACGCGCGTGACGCCGCTCGTCGTGCTGCGCGCGCCGCTGGTTGTCATCGAGCAACCCCAGCTCGCCCCGGGTGTGGATGTCCTCCTCCTGCCACCAGCCGGTGAAGGTGGGCAGGTCGTGGGTGGACCAGGCGACCAGCGCGCGCTTGGGGTAAGCCGCCGGAGCCTTGAAGCCGCCGTTCTCGCGCTCGAAGAGCAGCAGGCGGTATGAGAGCACCTGGCTCGCCGCGAGCTTCGCGCGCAGCTCGTCGGAGACCGTCCCCAGGTCCTCGCCGATCACGAGGCAGCGGTTGCGGTGGCTCTCCAGCGCCACGATGCCCAGCAGGTCGTCCACCGGGTAGCGCACGTACGCGCCCTCGGAAGCCTTCATGCCCTGCGGCACCCACCACAGGCGCGAAAGGCCCATGACGTGGTCGATGCGCAGCGCGCCCGCGTGCGTCATGTTGGCGCGCAGCGTGGCCACGAGGGGCGCATAACCGGCCTCTCGCAATCGCTCGGGATCGAAGGGCGGCAGGCCCCAGTCCTGGCCCTGCGTGTTGAACTCGTCCGGCGGGGCGCCCACGTGCACGCCCAGCGCGTAGAGCCGCTGGTTCGCCCACGCTTCGGAGCCATCGGGCGCGATGGAGATCGCGAGGTCGACGTAGAGGCCAACGGCCATGCCGAGCTCGCGGCAGCGCGCCTGCGCCGCGGCCAGCTGCAGGTGGGCCAGCCACTGCAGGTATTCGTGCAGGCCGACGCGCTCGGGGTGCTCCTCCGCGAAGCGGCGCGTGCCCTCGCCGTCGGGCTCGCGACAGTCTTCGGGCCATTCGCGCCACGGCTTGCCGAAATGCTCCGCCAGCGCCTCGTGCAACGCGTGTCGCCGCAGCGCACGACCGCGCACTTCGCGGAATTGCGAGAAGGCGCGCGCGCGCGGCGTCACTTCCGCCAGGTGGTGCTCGCGGAAGTTGTCGTAGAGGCGCGTGAACATGCCGCGCTTTGCGCGGGCCACCGCCGCGTAATCGACCTCGTTCGCCTCGCGCATCGGGGCGCATTCGCGGCGCCAATTCGTGGCCAGGGCCGGATCGCGCGCCGCCAGCTCCTGGAAGTCGGCGACCGCTTCGATGTCGATGTAGAGCGGATTGAAGAAGAGGCGGCTCGACGGGCTGTACGGGCTCGCGTGGCCCGGATCGCGCAATGGGATGGCGTGCAGCGGGTTGGTGCCGATGAGGCTCGCACCCCGCTCGCCCCAGGCCTCGGCGCAGGCGCGCAGGTCGGAGAAGTTGCCGATGCCGGCGTTGCGCGCCGAGCGGATGCCGTAGAGCTGGACCGTGGCGCCCCACACGCGCCCGTCGTTGGCGAGCGCCGGAGGCAGGTAGCAGCGCTCCGGCACCACGGCGATCACGCCGCTGCCCAGCACCGCGTCGTTCTCGAGGATCGCGAGCCGGTGGTAGCCCTCGGCCAGCTCGTGCGGCAGCGGCAGCCAGAACGCGCGGGTGGAGGTGCCGGCGCCTTCGTGCTCCTCGATGAGGGCGAGCTTGAGCGGGTTGAAGGGCTCCTCGCGCACGTCGCCGCTTTCCTCGGCGAGGCGCCAGGAGAGCTTGCGGTCGAGGGAGGCGCGTTGCAGGTGGATGCGCACGCCGCGCGCAAGCTGCGCGGTGCGCAGCACGCTCACCGCCGGCAGCACTCGCCGCCAGGCGCGGCCCTCGCGCTCGGCGAGCGCCGCGCTCGCCGCCTCGTCGTCGTGGGCGTCGATTCCCATGGCCGAGAGCAACGCGCGCGCGGCCTCGTCGGACGTCGCGCGCCAGTTGCCCCAGACGTCGTGGTAACCCGGCTCGATGCCGCAGGCGCGGGTGAGGGCTTCGAGGCGCGTATCCATCAGCGCGCCTCCAGCGTCCAGGCCCCGCTCCAGGGCGGCATCGAGTCGGCGCGCGGCGGCTCGCCTTCGCGATGGATGACGCGCCCGGGCGCGACGGCGAGCGGCGCGCTCTCGTCGCCGAAGCTCGCGCGCAGGTGAAGCCGCGCGCCGTCGGCGAGTGTCCAGGCGACCGACACGCCGCAGCGCCCGGCGACCTCGAAGCGGCCCTGCAGGGGCTTGTCGCCCAGCCGGGGCACGATCTCGAGCGCGCGCAGGGCGAGCAAGGCGCGATGGAATTCGAGCCAGTCGGAATGCGGCTTCTCGCCCACGCAGGCCCAGTCGAGCCGCGAGGCGGCGAACGTCTCCTGCGCGTTCGGGTCCGGGATCGCCTCCCGCGCCTTGGCATCGCGGAATCGCTCGAAGCCCGCGAACTCGCGCCGGCGACCTTCCCGCACCGCGTCGGCCAGCTCGCCGTGGAAGTCGCAGAAGAAGAGGAACGGTGTCGTCGCCCCGAACTCCTCACCCATGAAGAAGAGCGGGATCTGCGGCGCGAGGCAAAGCGAGGCCGCGGCCAGGCGCAGGGCCTGCGGTCGCGCCAGGGCGTTGAGCCGCTCGCCCAGGGCGCGGTTGCCCACGTGGTCGTGGTTCTGAAGGAACTGCACGAACGCCTCCGGCGGCAGGTGCGTGGAAGGTTCACCACGCCGCTCGCCGCCCTTCACGGTGGAAGGCTCGCCCTGGTAGCCGAACCCTTCGGCAAGGGTGCGGGCGAGCCGCCAGGCGGTGCGATCGGCGTAGTCCTTGTAGTAGCCGTCGGTCTCGCCGGTGGCGAGCACGTGCCAGGCGTGGTGCGCATCGTCGTTCCACTGCGCGGTGGGGTTTGGGCGGCCGCGCTCGAGCAGGCTGGCGCGGTTGGCCTCGTTCTCCAGCACCTGGTGCACGGGGCGTTCGCGCCCCGGACCTGCCGCGATCGCTTCGGCGATCTCCACCACGATGTGCTTGGGCGAATCGTCGGCGATGGCGTGGATCGCGTCCATGCGCAGGCCATCGAAGTGGTACTCCTCGATCCAGTACAGCGCGTTGTGCAGGAAGAAGCTGCGGACGGTCCCGCACGCTTCGCCGTCGAAGTTGATGGCCGCGCCCCACGGCGTCTGGTGCGCGGCGTTGAAGAACTGCGGCGCGTAGCGCGAGAGGTGGTTGCCCTCGGGGCCGAAGTGGTTGTACACCACGTCCAGCAGCACCATGAGCCCGCGCTGGTGCGCTTCGTCCACCAGGCGCTTGAGCTCCTCCGGCCGGCCGTACGACGCGTCGGGCGCGAAGGGGAGCACGCCGTCGTAGCCCCAGTTGCGCGTGCCCGAGAAGTCCGCCAGCGGCAGCAGCTCGATCGCTGTGATCCCCAACCGGACGAGGTGATCGAGCTTCGCGATCGCTGCGAGGTACGTCCCCTCGAAAGTGAACGTGCCCACGTGCAGCTCGTACACCACCGCCTCGCGCCACGGCCGGCCGCGCCATTCGGAATCGCGCCACTCGTAGGCTTCGGGGTCGACCACGAGGCTCGCGCCGTTCACGTCCCAGGGGTTGAAGCGGGAGGCGGGGTCCGGGATCGGGGGCCCGTCGTCGATGCGGAAGGCATACGCTTCGCCGGCGCCCACGCCCTCGACCTCCAGCGCGTGCCAGCCGCCTTCCTGCGATGCCATCGGCATCTCGCGCGCCTGCTCGCGGCCGAGCACCAGGCGCACGCGCTCGCACGCCGGCGCCCACAGCCGGAAGCGTGTCGATCCGGCGCCGCACCGCGCGCCGAAGGGCATGTCGTGGCGTCGTTTCAAGCCGGGACCTGTTTCAGGACGACGAGGGAGCGGCCTTTCAGGGGATACGTGTCCGCCGGCGGCGGCGCGCCGGGCGGGGGTGCTCCGTCCTCAAGGGCGGTGTCGACTTCGACGCTCCACGTGCCGTCGGCTTCGGGAAGCGCGAAGTCGATCTGGTCGTGGTGCGCGTTGAAGAGCACGAGGAAGCTCGCGTCGTGCAGCTGCACGCCGCGATCGTCGGTTTCCGGCAACTGCTCGCCGTTGAGCCACATGCCCAGGCAGCGCGCGAAGTCCTTCTCCCACTCCTCGTGCGTCATCTCCAGGCCGTCGGGCTTGAGCCACGCCACGTCCTTGCGGCCGCCGTCGCCCACCGGCACGCCCATGAAGAAGTGCCGGCGGCGGAAGATCGGATGCGACTTGCGCAGCCGGATCAGCTTCTTGGTGAAGTTGAGCAGCCGCCACTTCGGATCGTCCCAGTACCAGTCGTGCCAGTTGATCTCGTTGTCCTGGCAGTAGGTGTTGTTGTTGCCCTTCTGCGTGCGCCCGACCTCGTCGCCGGCGAGGATCATTGGAACGCCCTGGGAGAGCAGCAGCGTGGCCAGCATGTTTCGCTTCTGCTGCTCGCGAAGCGCGTTGATCTCCGGGTCGTCGGTGGGTCCCTCGACGCCGTGGTTCCAGGAGAGGTTGTTGTCGGTGCCGTCGCGGTTGTCCTCGCCGTTTGCCTCGTTGTGCTTCTCGTTGTACGAGACCAGGTCGTGCAGGCAGAAGCCGTCATGGGCGGTGATGAAGTTCACGCTGGCGCAGGGGCCGCGCTCGTTGTGCCCGTACAGGTCGTGGGAGCCCGTGAGGCGCCTCGCGAAGTCGCCGATGAGCCCGCCGTCGCCTTTCCAGTAGGCGCGCATCGTGTCGCGGTACTGGTCGTTCCACTCGGCCCAGCCGGGCGGGAAGCCTCCCACCTGGTAGCCGCCCTCGCCCAGGTCCCATGGCTCGGCGATGAGAAGCCGGGGCGCGAGCACAGGGTCCTGCCGCAGCACGGCGAAGAATGGCGAGAAGGGGTCGAAATGCGGGTTGCCGCGGGTGAGCGTGGAGGCGAGGTCGAAGCGGAAGCCGTCGACGTGCATCTCGGTCACCCAGTAGCGCAGCGAGTCCACCACGAGCTGCACCACGCGCGGATGGCGCAGGTCGAGCGAGTTGCCGCAGCCGGTGAAATCGGCGTAGTAGCGCTTGTCCTCGGCGAGGCGGTAGTAGGAGGGATTGTCGATGCCACGGAAGGAAAGCGTGGGCCCCTTCTCGTTGCCCTCGCCCGTGTGGTTGTAGACCACGTCGAGGATGACCTCGATGTCGGCGGCGTGCAGCGCCTTCACCATCGTCTTGAACTCGTGGACCGCGTCCGCGACCGCGTAACGCGGCTCCGGCGCGAAGAAGCCGATCGTGTTGTAACCCCAGTAGTTCACGAGCCCGCGGCTCACCAGCGGACGGTCGTCGACGAAGGCGTGCACCGGCAGCAGCTCGATCGTGGTCACGCCGAGCGACTTGAGGTGGTCGAGCACCTGCGGCGTGGTGAGGCCGAGGTACTTGCCCTGGTGCTGCGGCGGCACGTCGGGGTGCAGCCGCGTGTAGCCACCCACGTGCATCTCGTAGATGATCCGCTCGTTGCAGGTCTTTTCGGGATGCAGGTCGCCTTCCCAATCGAAGGAAGGGTCGACCACCTGGCATCGCGGCATGCCGCCGGCGCTCTCGCGCCGGTCGAAGGACAGGTCCTCCTTCTTGTGGCCGATGGTGTAGCCGAATTGTGCATCGCTCCACTTGATCTGCCCGACGATGGCGCGCGCATACGGGTCGATCAACAGCTTGTGCGGGTTGAAGCGCAGTCCCTGCTCGGGGTGGTAGGCGCCGTGAACGCGGTAGCCGTAGAGCTGGCCGGGCTTGAGACCCGGCACGTAGCCGTGCCAGACGAAGTCCGTGCGGCTGCGAAGCGCCGTGCGCGAGACCTCCCGCTTCCCGGTCTCGTCGTAGAGGCATACCTCGACCTTCTCGGCGTGGCGGGAGTAGATCGCGAAATTGACGCCTTCGCCGTCCCAGTGGGCTCCGAGGGGATAGGGGGATCCAGGCCAGAGCTCAGCCGGAGGATGCGCCGCGGTTCTTGTCATTGGTTGTCAGCTCCAGGAGGCCTCGTAGCGGGATCTCGATCCAGTCGGGGCGGTTGGCGATTTCGTAGCGCAGCTCGTAGAGCGCCTTTTCGATGAGGAAGAGGTCGAGCAGGGCGGAGAAGGCGCCGGCCTGCGCCGGCACCGAAGCCACCCCTTCGGCGGCGCGTGCATAGCCGTCGAGGAAGTAATGCCGCGCGCCCTGCTCCCATGAGGCGAGCGCGCGTGCGCCGGCCTCGGTGGCGACCGCCCCGGCCTCGCGCCGCAGCAGCGCCGCGTGGGCCGCGTAGCTGAAGGAGCGCAGCATGCCGGCCACGTCGCGCAGCGGGCTCGCCTTGGCGCGGCGCTCCTCGAGCGGGCGCTCGGGCTCGCCCTCGAAGTCCACGATGATGAAGTCGTCCTGCGCGACGAGCACCTGCCCCAGGTGCAGGTCGCCGTGGTAGCGCGTGCGCACGAGCCCCTCGAGCGGCAATCGAATGGAGCGCACCCGTTCGCGCAGCTCCTCGCGGCGCCCGGCCAGAGGCTGCACCTGGGCGCGGGCGGTCTCGTTCAACGTCGCCATCGCGCCATCCACGAGGGCGAAGGTCGCGTCCAGGTCCCGCTCGACGGTGCGTTTCCAGCCCTCGAGGTCGGCCTCGGTGACGGGCTCAGGGTCGAACGCCGCATCGCCTGTGGCGGTCGCGAGGGCGCGATGCATCTCGGCTACCCTCCGGCCCAGGAGCGCCATGCGGTTCAGGTGGAATTCCGCGGCGACCGCCTCGACCGGCTGCTGCGCCTGCGAGGGATCCGGCGCCGGCATGGCGATCATGCGGCCCAGGTGCTGGCAGATCACGGTCCAGAGGTCGCCCTGGTTCTGGATGAAGCGTTGCAGGATCGCGAGCGTTACGGGCTCGTCCGCATGGGGGTCGAGGTATTCGACGGCGCCCAGGATCGGCGCGATGTGCGGGAAGGGCGCCACCTCGGTGAGGAAGCGGCCCATCTCGAGCTCGGGGTTCACGCCCACGCGCAGCCGACGATAGCCCTTGAGGAAGAGGCGGCTGCCGAAGAAGACGGCGGTATTGGTCTGCTCGAGCGCGGGTGTGCGCACTTCCTCGCCGATCGCATCGGCGCACTCGGTGAACGCGGCCGTGGAGCTGAAGCGAAGGCGTCCCTCGCCCAGCTGCGCCTCCTCGTTGCGTCCCATGGCGCGCGCCATGTCGCGGGCGAAGTCGGGGTTGGCGAAAGCGGCATAGAAGAGCCCGATGCGGTCGCGGAAGCGCGCGCGCGTGATCGCCGAGCCGCCATAACGCTCCATGGGGTCGTTGTCACGGGTCTCCCAGTCGATGGCGATCGGGATGAAGTAGCGCTGCGTCGAGCCGGAGGCGAGCCTGGCATCGACGAAGGCCACGCGCCAAATTGCGGAATCGCCGCGCCAGGGCGCCACGCTGTGGAAGCGCAGGTCGTCGATCTTCTCGCTCTTCGCGGCGAACCAACGCCGCGCCCGCAGGTAGGGCAGCAGGATGTCGTCGCGCAGCCGCTCATGCTCCATGTTGATGAAGAGCTTCTCCGCCTCGAAGGGTGGCTTGCCGTTGTCCATGCGCACCTGCCAGTCCGGGGAAAGTACGAGCACCCGCAAGCGCCGCGGAGGCAAACGCTCCTCGTGCCATCCGGGGGGCTTCGCGTCGGTGGCGAGGCGAAAGGCCATGTAGCCGTGCCCCGGCAGCATCACGAGGTAGGGAAGCTTGCCGAGCGGCGGGAAGGATTCCTGGCCGAAGAGCTCCACCGGCACCCTGCCGGCGAAGCGCGCGAGGTCCAGCTCCACCGCCTGCGGCACGCGCGAGAGATTGGCCACGCACAGCATCGCCTCTTCGCCGTGCTCGCGGATGAAGGCGAGCACCTTGCGGTTGCCCGGCTCGAGGAAGGCGAGCGTGCCGCGTCCGAACGCCTGGTAGCGCCGGCGCGTGGCGACCAGCCTGCGCGTCCAGTGCAGCAGCGACGAGGGACTGCGCAGCTGCGCCTCCACGTTCACGGCCTCGTAGCCGTACACCGGGTCCATGATCGGCGGCAGGTAGAGGCGCTGCGGGTCGGCGCGCGAGAAGCCGGCATTGCGGTCGGGCGTCCATTGCATCGGCGTGCGCACGCCATTCCGGTCGCCCAGGTAGATGTTGTCGCCCATGCCGATCTCGTCGCCGTAGTAGAGGATCGGCGCCCCGGGCATCGTCATCAGCAGGAAGGTGATCAGCTCGATCTTGCCGCGGTCGTTCTCCATGAGCGGGGCCAGGCGCCGGCGGATGCCCACGTTCACGCGCATTCGCGGGTCGTTGGCGAAGATGCGGTACATGTAGTCGCGCTCGCGGTCGGTGACCATCTCGAGCGTGAGCTCGTCGTGGTTGCGCAGGAAGATCGCCCACTGGCAGTTCGCCGGGATGGGCGGCGTCTGCGACATGATCTCCACCAGCGGGTAGCGATCCTCCATGGCGATGGACATGTAGAGCCGCGGCATCATCGGGAAGTGATAGGCCATGTGGCACTCGTCGCCGTCGCCGAAGTACTGGCGCACGTCCTCGGGCCACATGTTGGCTTCCGCGAGCAGCAGCTTGCCCTTGTAGTGCCGGTCGAGCTCCGCGCGGATCTTCTTCACCACCGCGTGGGTCTCGGGATTGTTCTCGTTGGTCGTGCCCTCGCGCTCGACGAGGTAGGGGATGGCGTCCAGGCGGAAGCCGTCCACGCCCATGTCGAGCCAGAACTTCATCGTCTTCAGCACCGCGCGCAGCACGTGCGGGTTGTCGAAGTTCAAGTCCGGCTGGTGGCTGAAGAAGCGGTGCCAGTAGTGCTGCTGCGCCACCGGGTCCCATGCCCAGTTCGACGTCTCCGTGTCGGTGAAGATGATGCGGGTGCCGGCGTACTTGTTGGGATCGTCGCTCCAGACGTAGTAGCCACGCTTTACCGAGCCCTTGGGCGCGCGCCGCGCCGCCTGGAACCACGGGTGCTCGTCGGAAGTGTGGTTGACGATGAGCTCGGTGATCACCCGCAGCCCGCGCGCGTGCGCCTCGTCCACGAAGCGGCGAAAGTCTCGCCGCGTGCCGTAGGGCGGGTGCACGTCCTCGTAGTTGGAAACGTCGTAGCCGTCGTCGCGCAGCGGGCTCGGGTAGAACGGCATCACCCAGACGGTGTTCACGCCCAGGTCGCGGATGTAGTCGAGCTTCTCGGTGAGGCCGGCGAAATCGCCGATGCCGTCGCCGTTCGAATCGAAGAACGCCTTCACGTGCAGCTGGTAGATGATGGCGTCCATGTACCAAAGCGGGTCGTCCGCGGCGGCCGTCGGCAAAGCGGCGGCGGCGCTGGCGACGGTGGCCCCGGCGGCGCGAACGTCCATGGTCAGGCCAGCGTGAAGACGTGCGCGGGCGCGCGCTGCGGGTCGAGGCTCACGAAGTTGCGCCCGCCGTACCAGGTGTACGAGGTCCCGCCGAGCGCATCGCGGACCTCGTAGGCCACCCCCACGTCGAGGCCGAGGGCGGCGAGGTCGACGGTCACGAAGCCGCTCTGGATGTGGTGCGGATCCAAATTCACCACCACCAGCACGCGGTCGTCGCCTTGCCGCTTGGAGTACGCGATGAGCGCATCGTTGTCGGTCGCATGGAAGGCGAGGCTCCAGTCGGACTGCATCGCGGGGTGCTCGCGGCGCAAACGGTTCAGGCGCGTGATCAACGGGGCGAGGCTGTCGGGGCGCTGCAGGTCCCAGTGGCGCAGCTGGTACTTCTCCGAATCGAGGTACTCCTCCGATCCCGGCTCGCGCGGGCGGTTCTCGCCCAGCTCGAAGGCGGGCCCGTACATGCCGTAGTTCGCCGCGAGCGTCGCGGCCAGCACCAGGCGGATGCGGAACATGGCAAGGCCCGCGTTCTGCAGGTGGTACGGGAGGATGTCGGGCGTGTTCGGCCAGCAGTTGGGCCGGAAGTACTCGCGCGAGGCAGACTGGGTGAGCTCGGTGAAGTACTCGATGATCTCTTGCTTGCTGGTGCGCCACGTGTAGTACGTGTACGACTGCGTGAACCCCAGGCGCGCCAGGCGGTGCATCACGTGCGGCCGGGTGAACGCCTCCGAGAGGAAGAGCACCTCCGGATGGTCGCGCTTGATCGCGGCGATGCACCACTCCCAGAAGGCGAATGGCTTGGTATGCGGGTTGTCCACGCGGAAGATGCACACGCCCTGCTCGATCCAGAAGAGGAAGACATCCCGCAGCGCGCTCCACAGCCCGCGCCAGTCGCTCGAGTCGAAGTCGAGCGGATAGATGTCCTGGTATTTCTTGGGCGGGTTCTCCGCGTACTGGATGCTGCCGTCGGGACGCTTCCTGAACCACCCGGGATGCTCGGTGACCCAGGGGTGGTCGGGCGCGCACTGGAAGGCGATGTCCATCGCGATCTCCATCCCGCGCGCGCGCGCCGCCATGAGCAGGTGCTTGAAGTCGTTGAGCGTGCCCAGCTCGGGAAGGATCGCGCTATGGCCGCCTTCCTTCGAGCCGATGGCCCAGGGGCTGCCCACGTCGCCTTCCTGCGCGACGGTCGCGTTGTTCTTGCCCTTGCGCTTCTCGCGCCCGATCGGGTGGATGGGCGGCAGGTAGAGCACGTCGAAGCCCATGGAGGCCACGTAATCGAGGCGCTCGTCCACGTCGGCGAAGGTGCCGTGCACACCCGCTTTCGACGCGCAGGATCGGGGGAAGAGCTCGTACCAGGTGCTGAACCTCGCGCGCTCGCGATCGACGGTGACGGGATAGGCCGGGCTGGCGGAAAGGCCGTCGCGCGGCGCATTGGCGAGGGCCAGCTGGAAGAGCGTCTCGTCCATGGCCGTGAGGCGCAGGCGCTCGAGGTCGTGCTCCTCGCGCAGGATCCGGCTCCAGGGCTCGAGCCGCTCGCAATCGTCGCGCGAGCAGAGCGCGGCGCTGCGCGCGATGAGCTCCGCGCCCACGCGCGCGGCGAGGCGGATGTCGTCGGCGTCCACGCGGCGCGCGAAGCCATCGCGCCACTCGGTGAGGTGGTCCACCCAGCAGGCGACCGAATATTCCCAGGGGCCCACGCGGTCGACGGTGAACTCGCCGCGCCAGAGGTCGTTGCCCAGCGGCTCCATCGGCGCTTCGCGCCACGCGCCGCCCGGGCCGCGATAGCGCACCACGCAGCGCACGACCTCGTGACCATGTGCGTAGCAGGCCGCCGTGACCACGACGTCTTCGCCCACGACGCGCTTGATGGCGAAGCGGCCGCCTTCGACCTGGGGCGACACTTCCTCGACCACGGCGAACGCCGGGGCCGGCTCGTGCGCGGCGGCCGGGGCGGCCGCCGCTTCCTGCCGCACCGCTGCCTTCATTCCGAGAATTCCGGCGTGAACATGACGACGCCCAGGGGCGGAAGCCGCAGGCACAGGGACTGGCCGCGCCCGTGCCAGCTTTTCTCCTCGGCAAACACGCAGCCCATGTTGCCCACGCCGCTGCCGCCGTAATCGGGCGCGTCGCTGTTGAGGATCTCGCGCCAGCCCCCGGCGAGCGGCACGCCGACGCGATACCCTTCGCGCACCACCGGCGTGAAGTTGCACGCCACCAGCACGGGACGCCCCTCATCGGGCCAGCGGATGAAGGTGAGCACGCTGTTCTCGTAGTCGTTGCCGTCGATCCACTCGAAGCCGTTGCCCGCGAAGTCGCGCTGGTGCAGCGCCGGCTGCTCGCGGTAGGCGCGGTTCAGGTCCCGCAGCCAGCGCTGCATGCCCGAGTGGTCGTGCTCGGCGGTGAGCCCCCAGTCGAGCTGGCGGTCGTGGTTCCACTCGCGCCATTGCCCGAACTCCCCGCCCATGAAGAGCAGCTTCTTGCCCGGGTGCGACCACATCCAGCCGAAGAGCAGCCGCAGGTTGGCGAACTTCTGCCAGCGGTCACCGGGCATCTTGTCGATGAGCGCGCGCTTGCCGTACACCACCTCGTCGTGAGAGAGCGGCAGGCAGAAGTTCTCCGAGAACGCGTACCAGATCGAGAACGTGAGCTCGTTGTGGTGGAAGCGGCGGTGGATCGGGTCGTGCGCCATGTAGGCGAGCGTGTCGTGCATCCAGCCCATGTTCCACTTCATCGAGAAGCCCAGGCCGCCGGTGTACGTCGGGCGCGAGACCTGTGGCCAGGAGGTCGATTCCTCGGCGATGGTGCGCGTGTCGGGAAATTCGCGCCCGACGGCGATGTTGAGGTGCTTGAGGAACTCGATCGCCTCGAGATCCTCCTTGCCGCCGTACGCGTTGGGTACCCACTCCCCGTGCTTGCGGCCGTAGTCGAGGTAGAGCATGGACGCCACCGCGTCCACCCGGATGCCGTCGATGTGGTAGCGGTCGAGCCAGAAGAGCGCGCTCGAGATGAGGAACGCGCGCACCTCGTGCCGGCCGTAGTTGAAGATGTTGCTCTTCCATTCGGGGTGGAAGCCGCGGCGCGGGTCGGCGTGCTCGTAGAGGTGCGTGCCGTCGAAGCGAGCGAGGCCGTGGCGGTCCTCGGGGAAATGCGACGGCACCCAGTCGAGGATCACGCCGATGCCGTGCTGGTGCAGCACGTCCACGAGGTACATGAAGTCCTGCGGCGTGCCGAAGCGCGAGGTGGGCGCGAAGTAGCCGGTGGTCTGGTAGCCCCACGAGCCGTAGAAGGGATGCTCGGTGATCGGCATGAGCTCCACGTGGGTGAAGCCCATCCAGTTCATGTATTCGGCGAGCGGCTGCGCGATGTCGCGGTAACGCGGCAGCTCGTCCTCGCGATGCCGCCGCCACGATCCCAGGTGCAGCTCGTACACCGCGTGCGGCGCGTCGAGCGCGTTGCGCGACTTGCGGTTGCGCATCCACTCCTCGTCGTTCCATTCGTACTCGAGCGTCCAGGCGCGCGAGGCGGTGGCCGGCGCGATCTCGGCGTGGAAGGCGAAGGGATCGGCGCGCTCCTCCACGTGCCCGTGCGCGGTGGTGATGGCGAACTTGTAGGCCTGCCCGCGCTTCACGTGCTCGACATCGGCTTCCCAGATCCCCGACGAGTCCCACCGCGGGTTCAGGACGTCGGCATCGCGCCGCCAGCCATTCCAGTCGCCGATCACCGCGACCGCGCGGGCGTTCGGCGCCCACACCGCGAAATGCGCACCCCCTTCCCGGCCGGCGCGCATCTGGCACCCCATCGTGTGGTAGAGCGCGGAATGCGTTCCCTCGCGGAAGAGGTAGATGTCCTGGGGGGTCAACATTTTCATGGGGACGGGGCGGGGGAGGTGGGACGGGGAAGGGGGTACGGGAAACGGGGACGGGGAATGGGACGTAGATCTGATTAGAAAAAGCGCTTGCAACAAGCGTTGCGAATGGTGATATTGCCGCGGCCTTCTCGCCCCCCGTCCCCCATCGCCCGTCCCCTCAGTGCAGGTGCGTCTTGTACTGCCCCAGCATCGAAGGCGTGATGAGCGTCACGCCCTTTTCGGTCACGTGGAATCGCTTCCGGTCCTCGGCCGGGTCGTGGCCGGCGACGAGCCCCGGCGGGATGCGAGTGCCCTGGTCGATGATGACGCGGCTCAGCTTCGCTCCGCGGCCGACGACGACCTCGGGCAGGATGACGGCTTCCTCGATCTCGCAATAGCTGTGGACGCGCACGCTGGAGAAAAGCATCGAATTGAGGATGGTGGAACCGCTGATGATGCACCCTCCCGACACCATCGAGTCAACGGCGCAGCCGCAGCGCCCGTCGATGTTGAACACGAACTTGGCGGGCGGCAGCTGCTCCTGGTAGGTCCAGATCGGCCAGGAGTTGTCGTAGAGGTTGAGCGCCGGCGACACCTGCGTGAGCTCGAGGTTGGCCTCGTAGAAGGCGTCGATCGTGCCCACGTCGCGCCAATAGGGCCTTCCTTCCTGCAGCTGCGTGCAGCTGTCCTGCAGGCGATGGGCGTAGACGCGCGCTTCGCTTCCCACAAGGCGCGGGATGATGTCGTGGCCGAAATCGTGGCTGGAATCCTCGAGCATGGCGTCCTCCACCAGCACGTCGTAGAGGAAGTCCGCGTTGAAGACGTAGATCCCCATGCTGCCCAGGCACGCCTCGCGGTTGGTCGGCAGCGGCCGGGGGTTCTCGGGCTTCTCGTCGAAGCCCATCACGCGGAACTCGCGGTCCACCGCCATCACGCCCAGTTGCCCCGCCGCTTCGGCGAGCGGCACTTCCACGCATCCCACCGTCATTTCCGCGCCACGCTCGACGTGCTCGTGCAGCATGCACGTGTAGTCCATCTTGTAGATGTGGTCGCCCGCGAGTACCAGCACGTAACGCGGGCCATGGCGCTTGAGCAGCTCGAGGTTCTGGTAGACCGCGTCGGCCGTGCCCTTGTACCAGTCCCCCGTGGAGCTTTGCTGCGCGGGCAGCAGCTCGATGAATTCGTTGAAGCGACCGTCGAGGAAGGACCAGCCGCGCTGCAGGTGGTGGATCAACCCGTGCGATTGGTATTGCGTCGCGATGCCGATGCGGCGAATGCCGGCGTTGAGGCAGTTCGAGAGCGCGAAGTCGATGATGCGGAACTTGCCGCCGAACGGCACGCAGGGCTTGGCGCGCCAGTCGGTGAGGGGGCCCAGCCGCGTGCCGCGTCCCCCGGCCAGCACCATCGCGAGGGTCTGGCGGGCGAGCTGCGCCATGGTCGAGCGATCGGGCAGCGGGCGCGTGGCCTCGCGCCGCCCTCCGAGCGTGCCCCGCAGCTCGCCGATGGAGCCTCCCATTTGGTGTTGTCTCCGGTTCCGTTCGCGCAGGCGCGCGAAAATGCATTGGTCTTCGGGAAATTCGACCGGCGCCGCCGACAAAGATTCAGGCCGATCGGTTCCTCACGCCTGCCGTAGGACATTTCCTACTTCGGGGCTTTTCTCCCGCTTCTCGGGCTTGATCTCGGCCTTGGGCTCTTCCTTCACGCGCGCGAGCGTGACCAACGACACGGGCCTCTCCGTGGTCCGGAACCACACGATGGCCTCGCCTTCGCGCGCATCGCGCTCGGGCATGCCCTCCGGCTCCCAGGACAGGGCGCGGGCGAAGGATTCGATGATGGCGCGTGCGCCTTCGCCGCAGGCCGCCACGCCATCGACGGTGGCGAGGATCGCCGGGGAGATCGCGGCGGGGTCGTCGGTGGCGAAGAGGGTGTTCTCGGCGCCTTCCATGGGCGAATCGCCCTCGGTGGCGCTCGCCGGCATGAGGTCATGGACCTCGTCCACCAGGATCCAGTGTGGCCGCCCGGTCTTGGCCCGCAGCAGGCGCAGCGGCTGGAGCAGCTTGCCCACCCATTGGGTGCGCTTTTCCTCCGGCACCGCAGCCAGGCAAACGACCGTCTGCACGTCGGGTTTCTCGAGGGCGGTGAGGACCTCCTCCACCGTCGGCGGGTTGTCGAGGCTGCCGAAGACCACCGCGCTCTGGAAGTCGATGTAGTCGCCGCGCGTATCGAGCACGCAGACCTGGTAGCCGGTTCGGCACAGCCTCTCGAGGAGCGCGCTGCCGAGCTGGGTGGTGTGCGCGGGGTCGCCCGCGATGACGAGCGAAGCGCGCCGGCTGGGCAGGACGACATCGCCACCCTCCGCGTCCTGGCCGAGGCACAACGCGCGGCGGCGTTTCTTGGGCACCAGCGCCGCGAGGTCCGACTCGATGATGCCCTCGATCACCTCCAGCACGCCGTCGCCGTGGGTTCGCACCGTCACGCGGTCGGCGGCGTCCTTGAGTGTGGCGATCGCGTTGGCCGTCGCGCACGAGTACTCCGCCATGTCGAGCAACGCGTGGTCGTTCTCGCCGTCGCCCGCGGCCACGACGTTGCGTGCGGACAGGCCCAGCTCGGCCAGCGCGTGCTTGAGGCCACTCGCCTTGTTGCAGCCCGGCGGCAACACCATCACCGCGCCCTTGTTGAATATCACCTGCTGCTCCAGGCCCAGCTCGGCGATCGCCTCGAGCACGACGGTCTCGTGCGGGCGGACGGTGGCGAGGATGGTGTGGCCGACCGCCAGCGGTATTCCACTCGCCTTCAGGGCATCGACTAGGCTCTCCGGCGGCGGCTCCCCGAGCTCGCGCTTCTCCCCCGTCTTGGGGCGGTAGAGCAGGGCGCCGTTCTCGGCGATGACGCGATGGAAGACGTCGATCTCCGGAAAGATGCCGAGCAGCTCCTCCAGCTCGCGGCCGGTCACGAGGATCAGCTTGCGCCCGCTCTCGCGGAGCCTGCGCAGCCCGTCGAGCACGTGCGGCGGCACCACGCCGTCCTTGGCGATGGTGCCGTCGTAGTCGAGGGCGATGGCGGTATAGCGCACGGAACCGATTATCTGCGGATGGGTCTTTGATACGGGCCAATCACGGGGAACCCCTTGCCAGGCAAGAGCGAGCGGCGGCGAGCTTACATCGGCATCGACATCGGGGGCACGAAGAGCCTGTATGCGCTCTTCGATGAATCCTTTGAAGTGATCGCGGAAGAAAAGTTGCGGACCCATCCCGACAAGGGCGGCGTGGATGCCTTCACCCGGGCGATGGAAAAGACGGTGAAGTCATTGCTCAACAAGGCCAAACGCGGGGGCTTCGAGGTGCGCCGCGTGGGCGTGGGGTGCGCTGGCGACATCGACATGAAGAAGGGCGTCGTGCGCGCCTCGCCCAACCTGGAGATCCTCGCAGGCTACGAGATGCACGACCGCCTCGAGAAGCTCACGGGCGCCAAGGTGTTCGTGGGCCACGACGTGCAGGCGGCGCTCTACGGCGAGTTCCGCCACGGCGCGGCGAAAAAGGGCCGCCACGTGATCGGCGTCTGGCTCGGCACCGGGGTAGGCGGCGCGCTCATCATCGGCGGGCGCCTGCACCTGGGCGCGACCGGCTACGCCGGCGACATCGGCAATTACCTGCTGCACGCCGTCGAAGGCGGCCACGCTCCCGATCGCAAGGAGGTGCTCGACAACGTGGCGAGCCGTCCCGCGATTGCGGGGGTGGCGGCCTCGCTCGCGGCCAAGCATCGCGCCCCCACTCTGCGCAAGGCGGCCGGCACCGACGTGACCGACATCAAGGCGGGTGACATCGCCGAGGCGATCCGCAAGGGCGACAAGGCGGTGGAGAAAGTGGTGCGCGGGCGCGCGGGCGTGGTGGGCACGGCGCTCTCGAACCTGGTGGATTTCCTCAATCCGGACACCATCGTGCTGGGCGGGGGCATGGTCGAGGCGATGCCCCGGCTCATGACGCGCGAGATCCGGCGCGCGATCGACGATCACGCCTCGCCCAAGTCGGCGAAGGCCGTAAAGGTCGCGGCGGCCAAGCTGGGCGACCACGCGGGGACCGTGGGCGCGGCGTGCCTCGCGGTCGATATGTTCGCTGGCGCACCGCCGATCGACCTGGACGCGCTCTAGAATAGGGGCTCCCTACCCAGGAGTCCTCCATGAGCGATCACTTCCGCGCGCTGCGCCGCCTTGGCGCCGCCTTTGCCTGCCTCGCGTCGTTGGCCGTTCCGGCGACGGCTAGCGCTGCCGCCACCGTCGATTATTCCGACCTCTGGTTCAATCCCGACGAACCAGGCTGGGGCGCGAACATCATCCAGCAAGACGACGTGCTCTTCGTGACGCTCTTCGTCTATGGCACCGGCACGCAGCCGCTCTGGTACGTCGCCTCGTCGGTGGCGCGAGCCGGCAACACGTCCAATTTCTCGGGCACGCTCTACCGCACCTCGGGGCCGTACTTCGGGGCCGGCACCTTCCCGTCCGCATCGGTCGCCGTCACGGCGGTCGGCACGCTCACGTTCACCGCATCGGATTCGACCAGCGCCACCCTCACCTACAACGTGGAAGGGGCGTCCTCGGTGACCAAGACCGTAATGCGCCAGACGTGGGACACCGAGAACATCACCGGCATCTATCTCGGCGCGACCGCCGGCACATGGGCCGGCTGCGGGGCGGCGCGCAACGGCTACCAGGAGAGCCCGGCCACGTTCACCATCGCGCACGACGGCCCGACGATGCAGCTGCGCGAGGAGGGCGCCGGGTATGTGTGCAACTACACCGGCACGTACACCCAGAGCGGGCGCATGGGCGTGATCCAGGGCGGCGGGCTCTGCGGCGACGGCGTGAACCAGACGTTCCTGGCCCGCGACGTCCAGGTGAGCCCGAACGGGATCGTGGGGCGGGTCGAGTTCGCACAGGCCGGCGGCAGCTGCCGGTTCATCGGCACGCTGGGTGCCGCGCGCCGGGGATCCTGAGCGCGCACGTCAACCGCTTCTCCCCCGGGCCGTTGTTCGGCTACTCGCCCTGCGCCGACGCAGGTCGACCCCAGCCCATCAACCCGCTCGAGGGAGACTCCCCATGCAAATCGATGTCGCACTGCCCATCGTCCGCGCGCTCGCGGACGGCGTGAACCCCGTCACCGGTGAGGCCTATCCGGAGGAAAGCCCCTACGCCGAGCCGCGCGCCCTGCGCGCGCTGTTCTCGGCGGTGGACCTGATGCAGAAGGAAATGGAGCGCGAGAAGCGCCGCGAGCGGTTGCCGGCCAACTTCGGCAAGCCGTGGACCGATGCGGAAGACGGATTGCTCTCCTCCGAGTTCGACGCCGGCACCACCCTGGGCGACATCGCGCGCAAGCACCAGCGCACGCATAGCTCGATCCGCCTGCGGCTGGAGAAGCTGGGCAAGATCGAGCCGACGACCGCCCAGTAGCGGCCGTCGCCCCGGGACTCCGGCGCATGCCGGAGTCTTTTCCCCGGGGCCTGAGTTCCTTGCTAGCGTGCCGAGCGCAGGTGCTCGCGCACCTTGTCGGCGACGGGCCCGACCGCCTGCACCGCGCGCTCGAGCTCCGATTTGCTCACGCCCAGCGATTCCGTCCAGTTGCGGATCTCGTCGGGGTCGTTCATGTCGATGCGATCACGATCGGGCGAGCCACGATTCGACTTGTTGTCTGCCATGGGGAGTCCTCCATTCGGTCGATCAAGCACATTGGAGGAATGGCTCCCGCGGATGATTCCCGCCATGGTCCGCGTGGCGCAGCCATCAGGGCTTCTTCAGGTTTAGCGCAGCACTGTTCATGCAGTAGCGCAGGCCGGTCGGCTCGGGGCCGTCCTCGAACACATGGCCGAGGTGCGCGTCGCAACGCGAGCAGAGCACTTCCGTGCGCCGCATGAACCAGCTACGGTCGTCCTTCTCGATGACCGCCTCCTTGCTCACCGGCTGCCAGAAGCTGGGCCAGCCGGTTCCCGATTCGAACTTGGTCTCCGAGCTGAAAAGCGGTTGTCCGCAGCAGACGCACTCGTAGGTGCCCTTGTCCTTGGTGGCGTGGTAGGCGCCGGTAAAGGCGCGCTCGGTGCCGTGCTTGCGCGTCACGTGGAATTGCTCGGGCGTGAGCTGCGCCTTCCACTCCGCATCCGTCTTCACGATCTTGTCCATGGCATCTCCGTCGTCCGGCCGGCGCGCGCGCGCGCCGATGGCCCGAACCCAGTCCAAATTCTAGTCGGTTAAGCTGCGCCCACCTTGCAGAACTATTCCGCCGTCTTCCGCGACCGCAACCTCGCGGTCCTCCTGCTGCTGGGCTTCGCCTCTGGCCTGCCCATCGCCCTGGTGGGCTCGACGCTGCAGGCATGGATGACGGTCGAGGGCGTGAGCCTCGCCACCATCGGCCTCATCACCCTGATCGGCGTGCCTTACACCTGGAAGTTCCTCTGGGCTCCCACCATGGACCGCTTCGTGCCGCCTTTCCTGGGCCGGCGACGCGGCTGGATCGTGGTGACGCAGGCCGGGATCATGGCAGGCCTCGCGGCGATGGCGATGAGCTCGCCGCGCGCCGACATCCTCCTGATATCGATGCTCGCGCTGCTCGTGGCGTTCCTGTCGGCCTCGCAGGACATCGCCATCGACGCGTATCGAACCGACATCGCCACCGCCGAGCAGCGCGGCATCGTCGCGGCCCTGAACGTGCTGGGCTATCGCCTGGCGATGTTGACCTCCGGCGCGCTCGCGCTGGTGCTCGCGGCGGGCTCGGGATGGATCTCCGGCCTGGGCTGGCAAAACACCTATCTGCTGATGGCGGCGCTGATGGGCATAGGCATCGTCGCGGCCATCTGGGGCCGCGAGCCCGCCTCCATGGCGCCTGCGCCCCGCACCCTGCAAGCTGCCGTGGTCGAGCCGTTGCGGGAATTCTTCTCCCGGCCGGGCGCCTGGATGCTGCTGCTGCTGATCGTGCTCTACAAGTTGGGCGACGCCTTCGCGGTGTCGCTCTCGACCGCATTCCTCATTCGAGGCGTGGGGTTCTCCCCCGACGACGTGGGCTACGTGAACAAGGGGATGGGCCTCGCCGCGACCATCTTCGGCGTGGTCGCGGGCGGCACCTTGATGGTGAAGCTTGGCCTTTATGGATCGCTCCTCGTCTTCGGCATCCTGCAGGCGATCTCGAACCTCACCTACATGTGGCTCGCCATGGCCGGCAAGAGCTACCCCGTGCTGATGGTCGCCGTGGGCTTCGACAATTTCGCCGGCGGCATGGGCACCGCGGCTTTCGTGGCGCTGCTGATGGCGTTGTGCGACCACCGTTTCACCGCGACCCAGTACGCGTTGCTCTCGGCGCTGTCCGCGGTGGGGCGCGTGTACGTGGGCCCGGCCGCGGGGTACATGACCGATCCGCAATACCTGGCGCTGCCGTGGCCGCTTTTCTTCTTCATCACCTTCCTGGCCGCGCTGCCGGGTTTGGCGCTCCTCGCATGGAAGCGCCGGGATATCCAGGCGATGGACGCCAGAGCGTCATGAGCGACGACCGGGTGGTCGCAATGGTCGTGCTTTCCGCGCTCCTGGCCGGGACTGTCCTCTCCTGGCGCACGATCCTCGCCGGCCGGGCGAGCCGCCGCTGGCCGACCGTGCAGGGCCGCATCGAGTCGCTCGAGGTGAAATCGATCCAACGCGGACACCACGGCATGGGCACGTACAAGCCGACGCTCGTGTACACCTACCGCGTGCAGGGCCGCGACTATCGCGGCAGCCGCATCCGGGTTTCGGATTTCCTCACGATCGGCGTCCAGTCGCGGCGCCAGTCCCAGGCTGCCGTCGAGCTCGACGGATTTTTCCCTGGCTCGCCCGTGACGGTCCATTTCGATCCCCTGAACCCGTCGCGGGCGGTGCTCCGGCCCGGGGTCTCCTCGTCGCAGTACTTGATGGGGTTCGGGTTCGCCATCCTGCTGCCGCTCCTCGCCGCCGCGTTTTGCTTCCTGTTCCGCCCCTGAGTCGCCGGCCGCGGCTACGGCCGCTCGCGAAAGCGGAAGACGCCAAGGCTGCCGAAGAGATTCGGCATGAGCCGCACCTGCCGCCCCTCGTGCAGCACCCGCTCGTCGAGGATCTCGGCGCCCAGCTTGCGGCACAGGTCCTCGAAGTCCTTCACGGTGCACAGATGGATATTGGGCGTGTCGTACCAGCTGTGCGGCAGCGTCTTCGACACCGGCATGTGGCCGCGGAAGATGTCGAGGCGGTGGCGCCAGTAGCCGAAGTTGGGGAAGGTCACGATTCCCTCGCGCCCCACGCGCAGCATCTCCTTCATGACGCCCTCGACGTTCCACATCGCCTGCAGCGTCTGCGACAGGATCACGAAGTCGAAGGCGTTGTCCTCGAAGAGCGACAGGCCGCTGTCGAGGTCCTCCTGGATCACGTTCACGCCGTTCTGCACGCTCGCGAGGACCCCCGCGTCCTCGATCTCGATGCCGTAGCCCGTGACGTTGCGCGTCGCCGACAGTCCGGCCAGCAGCGCACCATCACCACATCCCAGGTCGAGCACGCGCGCGCCCTCGGGGATCCAGGACGAGATGAGGGCGAAGTCGTAGCGCTGCAGCGGCGCCTGGGCGGATTGGGCGTTCGGCAGCGCGCTCATATGCCCTCCTTCGCGGCGCCGCGATAGCCCGACAGCTCCTCGAGCTCGCTCGAAGCCAGCAAAAGCGGCGTGCGTCGCGGCCCGGCGCCGATCTCGGCCGCCACCTTGTCGATGTAGGCCGCCACCAGCTCGTGGTAGTGCCGGTTGTCGAGCAGGAACGCGTCGTGACCGTGGGGGGCATCGATCTCGGCGTAGGTAACGGGCTTCCTGGTCGCCACCAGCGCCTTCACGATCTCCCGCGAGCGCTCGGGCGGGAAGCGCCAGTCACTCTTGAAGGACGCGACGAAGAAGCCCGCGCGGGCGTTGGCGAAGGCGCGCGCCAGGTCGCCGCCCGTTTCCTTGGCCGGATCGAAGTAGTCGAGCGCCTTGGTCATCAGCAGGTAGGTGTTGGCGTCGAACACCTGCGCGAACTTGTCGCCCTGGTAGCGCAGGTACGACTCGATCTCGAACTCGACGTCGTAATTGAAGCCGTACTCGTCGCGCTTGAGCACCCGACCGAACTTCTCCATCAGGAGGTCCTCGGAGAGGTAGGTGATGTGGCCCAGCATCCGCGCGAGCTTGAGGCCGCGCGCCGGGATCACCCTGTGCGCGTAGAAATTGCCTCCGTGGAATTGCGGGTCCGAGACGATCGCCTGGCGCGCCACGTCGTTGAAGGCGATGTTCTGAGTCGAAAGCCGCGGTGCCGCGGCGATCACGAAGGCGTGGCGGATCCGGTCCGGGAACGAAAGCGTCCACTGCAGCGCCTGCATGGCGCCCAGGGAGCCGCCGATGGCTGCGGCGAGCGTTCGGATCCCGAGGCGGTCCATGAGGCGCGCCTGGGACACTACCCAGTCCTCGCAGGTGACGACCGGAAAGCTCGCGCCGTAGGGTTGGCCGGTGGCGCGGTCGATGGAGCCGGGCCCGGTCGAGCCATGGCAGCCGCCGATGTTGTTCACGCCGATCACGAAGAAGCGATCGGTGTCGATCGGCTTGCCGGGCCCGATCATGTTGTCCCACCAGCCGACTTTCTTCGGGTCGTCGGCGTAATGGCCGGCCACGTGGTGGCTTCCCGAAAGCGCGTGGCAGACCAGGACGGCGTTGGACTTTTCGGCATTCAGCCGCCCGTACGTCTCGTAGACGAGCTCGTACGAGGCGAGCGTCTTGCCCGCCTTGAGGATCAGGGGCTCGAGGAAGCCGGCGCGCTGCGGCGCCACCGCTCCCACCGAGCGATCGTTCATGTCGCCCATAAGCAAAAAACCCGAAACGGCTTTCGCGCGTGTCGGGTTCCGGGTGGGGCCGCCACTCGCTTTAGCCGTATTTATCAAGCGCCCGCAAGCTGAGCTCAAATCGGCGCCAAGGAGCGGATTCTATGCCTTCGGGCAAGCGGTAACAAGATGAAACACGAGTGAATTTTGCCTTGCCCTAAATTGGGGCCGTGCCGAACATGCAAGCGAACCCGAAACCGGAGGTCTCATGCGCCACCTGATCGCCATCCTCGCCCTCGCCGCAGCGCCGCTGGTGGCGCTCGCCCAGGCGCCCAAGTACGCCGTCCTTTCCCTCGTGGGCGACAAGCTGCTCATCGTCGAGCGCGAGATGACCACCGGCTCGCGCCTCGACAAGAACGAGCGCACCGTCGTCGACCTGCCGGACAACTCGATCGACCGTGCCATCACGCTCGCCATCGACGACGCATTGCGCCGCGCCAATCCCGGCACCCAGCCGATCCTGCTCGCCTCGCAGCGCGCCGACCTCTATGCCGCCTCCTACAACGCGATGGACCGCGCCGATGGCGTGGCACGGGTATACCAGGCGGTGAAGCCGATCGTGGGCAAGACCGGGGCTACGCACCTGGTGCTGGTGACCAAGCACCGTGGGCGTGCCATGTTGCGCCTGCGCGACGGCCACGTCGGCACCGGCTTCCTCGAAGGTGTCGGCTTCTACGTGGACCACGGCACGATGTCGCGCGGGGTGGACACCAACGACGCCGAATCCGGCTTCATCGGCCCCTTCGCCTACATGAACATTTCGCTCATCGAGCTCTCGAGCGGCCGCATCGTCTCGCAGCAGCACGTCGTGGGCTCGAACGCGCAATCGCCCAATCCCCGCGAGCGCAACGTCGGCAACGCCTGGCAGCGCCTGAGCGACGATGAGAAGGTCAAGCGCCTCACCGAAGTGATCCGCGAGGAAGCCGCCCGGGCCGTGCCGATGGTGGTGGCGGCGCGATAGAGGCCGGACTGCGGGCGGGCGGCGGCGCCCGCCCGGCCTATTTCCCCTGCCCCCCTACCCGTTCAGCTTCTCGATCAGTCCCTGCATCTTCTCGGGCTCCTCGGTGCGCAGGATGCGGGCGACGAGCGGGGCGATGTCCGGGATGCTCGTGGTGAGCACGCGCTGCTTGACCGACAGCAGGTGCGCCGGGTGCATGGAGAAGTGGCGCAGCCCGAAGCCCAGCAGCATCCGCGTGAGCTCCACGTCGCCCGCCATCTCGCCGCACACCGCCACGGGCTTCTGGTGCTGCTGCGCCGTGCGGATCACGCCCGCGAGGAGGTTCAGCACCGCGGGGTGCAGCGGATCGTAGAGGTGCGCCACGCGGTCATCGGCGCGATCGATGGCTAGCGTGTACTGGATGAGGTCGTTGGTGCCGACCGAGAGGAAGTCGAGCTTTCGGATGAACATCGGCAAGGCGATCGCCGCCGCGGGCACCTCGATCATCCCGCCCACGGGCACGTACTCGTCGAACTTCACGCCCTCGTCGCGCAGCTCCTCCTTGGCGCGAGCCACCGCGGCGATCGCCTGGTTGAGCTCGTTCCAGGCGGTGAGCATGGGAATCAGGATCATCACCTTGCCGTGGCGCGAGGCTCGCAGGATCGCGCGCAGCTGGGTGTTGAAGATGTCGGGCTCGGACAGGCAAAAGCGGATCGCGCGCAGGCCCAGGGCGGGATTGATCGCCGTGTAGTCGTGGCCGTCGAGCGCCTTGTCCGCGCCGGAGTCGAGCGTGCGGATCGTCACCGGCAGGCCCTTCATGCCCTCGACCACTTCGCGGTACGCCTCGTACTGCTCGTCCTCGCCCGGCAGCACGCGGCGGTTCATGAAGAGGAACTCGCTGCGGAAGAGGCCGATGCCCATCGCGCCGCTCGCGCGCACGGCCTCGAGGTCGGTGGGCAGCTCGATGTTGGCCTGCAGCTGCACCGGCGTGCCGTCGAGCGTCGAGGCGGGCGCCGTCTTCAGGCGCTTCAGCTTGTCGCGCTCGAGGCGCGCCTGGTTCTGCTTGAGCCGGTATTCGGCGAGGACGGCCTTGTCGGGGTTGACGATCACCACGCCCTGGGTGCCGTCCACGATGATCAGCTCGTCCTCGCGGATCATGTTGCGCGAGTGGTGCAGCGCCACGATCGCCGGGATGTTCATCGAGCGGGCGACGATCGCCGTATGCGAGGTAGCCCCGCCCAGGTCGGTGATGAAGGCAGCGAAGGGATGCTCGCGGAAGAGGATCACGTCCGCCGGAGACAGGTCGCGCGCGACCAGGATGGACGCGTCCTCGCGCACGGGCTTCATCGCGATGCGCCGGCGCGTCCCGGCGAGCGCTGCGAGCACGCGCTCGGCCACCTGGCGCACGTCGTCCTCGCGCTCGCGCAGGTACGGGTCGTCGATCTCGCTGAACTGCGCCATCAGCTCGTCCAGCTGCATGCGAAGCGCCCACTCCGCGTTGCAATGCTGCTCCCGGATGATCTCGCGCGGGGCCTCCGAGAAGGCCGCGTCGTCGAGGAGCATCCGGTGAACCTGCACGAAGGGCGCCAGCTCGGCCGATGTGCTGTGGCGCACGCTCTTCTCGAGCGCCTCGAGCTCCTCGCGCACCTCGCGCACCGCGCGGTCGTAGCGCCGCTGCTCGCGCTGGATGTCGGCGCCGGTGATCTCGTAGTGGTTCGCCTCCGCCGACATGCCGGCGAAGAGGTGCGCCTGGCCGATGGCGATGCCGCCGGAGACGCCGATGCCATGCATGGTGAAGCAGACGGTCTGCGCCATCGCGGCCTACTCGCCCTCGCCGAACTTGTCGGCGAAGAGCTGCTCGAGGGCGTCCATCGCCTGGGCCTCGTCGGCGCCGTCGGTCTCCAGCTCCACCGTGGAGCCCAGCCCCGCGGCGAGCATCATCACGCCCATGATGCTTTTCCCGTTGACGCGGCGGCCGTTGCGGGTGATCCACACGGCGCTCGAGTACTGCGAGGCGACCTGGGTGAGCTTGGCCGAGGCGCGCGCGTGCAGGCCCAGCTTGTTCACCACCTTCACGTTGCGCTTGATCATTTCATCTCGAGCGCGCTCATCCGGGTGACGCCCTCGGTCGCGCCCCCGAACGCCTTCTCGCGCATCTCCAGCAGCGGCAGCGCGCGATAGGTGAGTGCGCGAATGAGCATCGGCAGGTTCACGCCGGCGAGGCCCTCGACCCGACCCATGCGCAGCAGCCGCGCAGCGATGTTGGACGGCGTAGCACCGTAGATATCGGTGAGGACCAGCACGCCCTCGCCCTGGTCGAGATAGCGGATCAGGTCTTCGGCGACGGGAATCAACGCGTCGGGGTCGTCGTGCACGGTGACACCGAGCTGGCGCACGTACTGCGGCCGCTTGCCCAGCACGTGGCTCGCCGAATGGATGAGCGATTCGCCGAAGGCGCCGTGGGAGACGATGAGGATGCCGATCATTGGCCGAATCTTATAATGCTTCGATGAGCGCAAAGACCCCCCGGCCGATCGAGATCAACCTGCACCAGGTTTCGCGCGTGCTCGACATCGCCTTCGACGACGGCACCAGCTTCTCGCTGCCGTGCGAGTACCTGCGCGTGTTCTCGCCCTCGGCCGAAGTCCGCGGCCACGGACCCGGCCAGGAAGTGCTGCAGGTGGGCAAGCGCGAGGTGAACATCAGCGCCATCGAGCCCGTCGGCGTGTACGCGGTGAAGCTCGCGTTCAGCGACGGGCACGACACCGGCATCTATTCGTGGGAGTACCTGCGCGAGCTCGGCGAGAAGCAGGAAGCGAACTGGAATGCCTACCTCGCGCGCCTGGCGCAGGCAGGCAAGGGCCGCGACCCGTGACGCGCAAGACGCACTTCGGCTACCAGGAGGTGCCCGAAGGCGAGAAAGCGAAGCGCGTGGGCGAGGTCTTCCGCTCGGTGGCGGGCAACTACGACCTCATGAACGACCTCATGTCGCTCGGGTTGCACCGCGCGTGGAAACGCTTCGCCGTCGAGATGTCGGGCGTGCGCGCCGGCTCGCGGGTGCTCGACGTGGCTTCCGGAAGCGGCGACCTGGCCCTGGCATTCGCCGAGCGCGCGGGACCCTCGGGCGAGGTCTGGATGACCGACATCAACGCGGCGATGCTTGCGGTGGGCCGCGACAAGCTCATCGACCGCGGCATCTTCGCCCCGCTCGCGTTGTGCGACGCCGAGCGCCTGCCCTTCCGGGACGACACGTTCGACTGCGTCTCGGTCGCCTTCGGCTTGCGCAACATGACCCACAAGGACCTTGCGCTCGCCGAGATGCGGCGCGTGGCGCGCCCCGGAGGTCGCGTGATCGTCCTCGAATTCTCGCGTCCGTGGAAGCCGCTTGCCGGCGCCTACGACGCCTATTCTTTCTCGATTTTGCCGGCGCTCGGGCGTTACGTGGCCCGGGACGAGGCCGCATACCGATACCTCGCCGAGTCGATCCGCATGCACCCCGACCAGGAGACGCTCAAGTCGATGATGGCGCAGGCGGGCATGGAGCGCGTCGAGTACTTCAACCTTGCCGCCGGCGTGGTGGCGCTGCATCGCGGGTGGAAGGTATGAACCCGCTGCGTCCCCATCCCGCGGCCGGCGCAGTGAACCATGTCCTGCGCACCGCGCCGCTCGCCATGGAGCGCCTGGCGAAGCATGCGGGGCGCACCGCACGCTTCACGGTAGGCCCGTTCAGGTTCGGGCTCACGGTGCAGACGACCGGCGAGGTCACGCCGGCGGTGGAAGACGCCCGCACTGATCTGGCGGTGCGCATCTCGCCTTTTTTGCTGCCCCGGCTCGCCGCCGGCGAGGAAGCCGCCTTCCGCGAGATCGCCATGGAGGGCGACATGGAATTCGCGCAGGAGATCGCCTACCTCGCGCGCCACCTGTCGTGGGACGTGGAGGAGGACCTCGCCAGGATCGTGGGCGACATCGCCGCGCATCGCATCGTCACGGCCGGTCGCGCCATGGCGCACTGGAGCCGCGAGGCCGCGATGCGCACCGCCCAGGGCGCGGCGGAATACTGGACCGAGGAATCGCCGCTCATCGCCTCGCGCGTGAAGGTCGAGGGCTTCCTGGGCGACGTCGCCGAGCTCCGCGACGCCGTGGAGCGCCTTGAAAAGCGCATCGAGCGCCTGGAGCGTCCGGGCGCCTGAGCCCCGCGCTGCGGGAGGAACTTCTCGCTGATGCGAGTGGTCCTCGGGGGGGACCCGATCATGCGCGCAATGCCTCCAGAAAGGGGCCGGAGGTGAGACGCCTCGCGGTCCTCCTCGCGACGAGCCTCGCCGGGTTCGCCTACGGGCAGGGGGCCACCGCGCCACCTGCCGATCCCTCCGCCTCCGAGCGTCCCGTCCAACCCGGCGAGTCCCGCCAGCGCCAGCGCGACCAGGCCGAGCAGCCGCGCCGGCAACGCCGCGGCAACGTGGACGTGACGTGGATCGCGCCCGAGCCGCTCAAGGACCTGTTCGAGAAGTTCCTGCCGGTGCCGACATTCGAGGGCGACCGGCGCCCACGCGGATTCCTGCGCCCATGGATGCGCGAGGTCCGCCGCCGCGTTCCCCAGATCGCCGCCGCCGAGGGTTATTTCTCTCCCACGCTGGACATAAAGTTCGAGGACGAGCTGCGCGAGCACGCGACGGTGACCGTCGACCCGGGCCCGCGCACCGTGGTGGACGATATCGCCATCGAGTTCGCCGGCGACCTGGCGGGCGAAGGCGGGGAGCGCGAGGCGCGCCGCCGTCAGATCCGCGAGGCCTGGTCGATGGCGAAGGGAACTCCCTTCCGGAGCGCCGACTGGGAAGTGGCCAAGACCAAGATCGGCGAGGACCTTTCCTCAAAGGTGTATGCGACTGGCGCCATCGCTTCCAGCGAGGCCCGCGTCGACGCCGAAGCCGCCCGCGCCCACCTGAAGCTGGTGCTCGACAGCGGCCCCCCCTTCTCCTTCGGCGATGTCGAGATCGAAGGCCTGTCCGAATACTCGGAGGCGCTGGTGCGGCGCGTGGTGGACCTGCGGCTGGGCGAGCCGTACGACCGCGAGCGGCTCACCGAGCTGCAGCGCGCGGTGCAGAACGGACCCTGGTTCTCGAGCGTCGTCGTGGATATCGAGCGTGATCCCGCGCGGGCGCGGGCGGTGCCGGTCAAGGTCACCGTGACGGAGCGCCCGACACGGGAGGTCGGGCTCGCATTCGGGTACGGCACCGACGACGGGGCCCGCGCCGAGGCCGCGTTTCGCCATCGCAACCTCTTCGACCGCGGCTTCGACCTGCAAAGCTCGCTGCGCGTGAGCCAGAAGCGCCAGATCGGCTTCGCCGACGTGTACCTGCCGCCGGGGCTGCATCGCTCACGCTCGCGCGGCACGGTGCCATTCCAGGACAGCTTCGGCGTGCTCGCCGAGAGGAGCGACATCGAGAAGCTGGAGATCAGCCGCTTCGCCGTGGCGGGCTACCGCCACTTCAAGCTCGACAACTGGGAGCTGCGCGCGGGGCTTTCCTACCAGATCGAGCGCTCGCACCCCGAGGGGGCCGACGAGCGCATCAAGCGCGCATTGGCGCCCATCGTGGCCACGACATTTCGCTGGGTGGATGACCTCTTCGATCCCAGGAAGGGCGGCGTGCTCAACCTGCAGGTCGCGGCGGGCTCCAAGGCGCTCGCCTCCGGCAACGACTTCATCAAGGCGTACGGCCAGTACCAGCACTGGGTGCCGATCACGCCGCGCGACCAGCTGCTGCTGAGAACCGAATTGGGCACCACGATCGCCAACAGCCGCGAGGGCATCCCCGAGGATTTCCTCTTCCGCGCCGGCGGCTCGCGCTCCAATCGCGGCTACGCCTACCAGGCGCTCGGCGTGCGCGAGGGAGAGGCGATCGTGGGCGGGCGCTACATCGCGACCGCGACGGCCGAGTTCGTGCATTGGCTGAACGAGCAATGGGGCGCCGCGACTTTCGTGGACGTGGGAGACGCGGCCGATACGCGCGACGATTGGCAGCTCAACCCCAGCTACGGCGTGGGCGCGCGCTTCAAGACGCCTGCCGGCCCGTTCGCGCTCGACCTCGCCTATGCGCAGCGCGAGCGCCGGTTCCGGCTCTCCTTCTCGGTCACCGTGGCCTTCTAGCGTGGACGCGCAAGCCACCGCCCCGCCGCCCGCTCCCGAGCCTCGCCGGCGCCGCCGCTGGTTGTGGATCACGCTCGCGGTGCTGCTTGCCCTGGTGTTGGCGGTGGTGGGTGGCCTCACCTGGCTCGTCAAGACCCCCGAAGGCGCGCGCTTCGCGCTCGACCGCGCCATGAGGCTGGGTGGAGAGGGTTTGCGCTACGAAGGCCTCGAGGGCTCCATCGGCGGGCCGCTGCGCATCGCGGTGATCGAGGTCTCGCGCCCCGAGCTCTATGCGCGCATCGAAGGCTTCGAGATGGAGGCCTCACCGCCCTTCGGTGGCCTGCTGCACGTGCATCGCCTGGGCGCGCGCTCGGTGGAGGTGCGCACCGTCGATACGGGCGAAGCCGCCAAGCTTCCCGTCACGTTCGCCGCGCCGTATCCGATCCGCCTGGACGCGGGGCGCGTGGGCGAGCTTCGCCTGGGCGACCTCACGCGCGAGGCCGCTGCGGAGAAGGACCCTGCACGCAAGCGCGCGCTGATGGACGCCTCGCGCGAGAACGACCTGGTCGTGCGCGAGATAGACCTGGCCGGCGAAGGCGACAAGCGCGAGTGGCGCCTTTCGAAGGCGATCGCTTCCTTGCCGCAGGGAAAGGTTTCGCTGTCGGGGCGCGTCGAGTCGGTCTCGCCGTTCGCCCTCGACGTGAAGGCCGCGATCGAGGGCCGGGCCGCAGAACGGCCCTTCAAGGCCAATGTGAACGCCGGCGGGACGCTCAAGGCGATCGACGCGAAGCTCGAGGGCGAGGTGTCGGGCCAGCGCGCCACGGGCAGGGCGGTGCTGGAGCCGTTCGCCACGGTGCCGGTGCGGCTGCTCGAGCTGCAGGCGCGCGACTTCGACCTCTCGAAGCACCTGGAGGGCCAGCCCCGAACGCGTCTCGGCCTCGAGCTGCGGCTCGCCGGACAGGGCAAGGCCTTCGCGGGGCCCGTGCGCATAGAAAACGCGGAGCCCGGCGCGTGGGATGAAGGGCGCCTGCCCTTCAACCTCGCCACCGCGCGCGTGGTCGCGAGCGCGGAGCAGGTCGACGTATCCGACCTGGCCGTGAGCCTCGCCGGTGGCGGCTCGGCCGCCGGGCGCGCCACGATCAAGCAATCCGGCGTGGTGGCGGAGCTGGCGCTTGCGGACGTCGACCTGGCCGCGCTGCACGGGTCGCTGCAGAAGACGCGCGTGCGCGGCACGGCGAGCGTATCGGGCGATCGCAACGCGCAGCGCTTCGATGTCGCCCTGGCCGATCCTCGTTTCCAGGTGGATGCGCGCGGCGCGGTCGCCAACGAGCAGGTCGAGCTCGAGGCCGTCACGGTGAAGAGTGGCGCCGGGTCGGTTACGGCGAGCGGCACGGTCGGCCTCGCGGGCGAAAAGGCTTTTCGCCTCGAGGGCCGCGCGCAGCGTTTCGATCCCTCCGCGTTCGTGAAGGCCGCGAAGGGCGACCTGAACTTCTCGTTCCTCGCCTCCGGCACGATGGAAGGGACCCCGGCCGGCGAGGCCCGCATCGAGATCGCGCCCAGCACCTTCGCGGGCCTGCCCGCGTCCGGCCGCGTGCACGTGGCGGGTGACGCCTCGCGGCTCGCGCGCGGCGACGTGAACGTGACGTTGGGGGAAGCGCGCCTTGCCGCGCGTGGCTCGTTCGGTCGCCAGGGAGACGCGCTGGACGTGAAGCTGCACGCGCCCAACCTTTCGCTGCTGGCGAAGCCCTTCGGCGTCGCCGCCGCCGGCAAGCTCGATGCCGAGGGGCGTCTTACCGGCACCTTCAAGTCGCCTGCCGGGACGCTCTCGCTGCGGGGCTCGAACCTCGCGCTGCCGGGCAACGTCCGCGTGCGCGACGTTTCCTTCCGCGGGCAGGCCGGTGTCGAACCCGGCAGCCCGATTGAGGCGACGGTGCGCGCCCAGGATGTCGCGGTGGGCGGTGATTCCCCGCCCACACCCTTCGCGCACTCGATCGATGCATCCCTGCGAGGCACGCGCCTCGAGCACCGCCTGGAGGCGCGCGCCCGCATGACGCGCGAGAGCGAGCTCGCGATCGCGCTGCAGGGCGGCCTGGATGCGCGCGCGCGCGAAGCCGCATGGAACGGCCGCGTGGAGTCCTTCGGCATGACCGGGCGCGGAGCCTTCAGGTTGCTGCAGCCGACGCCGCTGCATGCCTCGGCGAGCCGCATCGAGCTGGGTGATGCGCAACTGCGAGGTGACTGGGGCGAGGCGCGCATGCTGCTTGCGCGCTGGACGCCGCGCTCGCTCGAGCTGAAGGGCTCCACGCCCGGGATCGAGATCCAGAACCTCGCGCGCTCGTTCAGGCTGGGTGGCGTGCCGCGCTCGAATCTCGTCATCGCGGGCGATTGGGACATCCGCGGCGCCGAAACCTTCGAGGGCACGCTGAACCTGCATCGCCTGCGGGGCGACCTGCGGCTGGGCGAGCCTGCGCTGGAGCTGGGCCTGAAGACCCTCGAGCTCAAGGCATCCGCGGTGCGCGGCCGCGCGCAGGCCACCTTCACCCTCGCCGGGGATCGCGTTGGCAGCGTGCGCGGCGAGGGAAGCGGGCTCATCGTGCGTGGCGACACGGGATGGGAATTCGCGGCCGCCTCGCCGGTGCAGGCGAAATTCGTAGCCGAGCACACCAACCTCGAGGTGCTTGCGCCGTGGCTGGGCCCCGATGCGCGCCTGGGCGGGCGCTTCAACGCCGACGTCACCGTCTCGGGCACCGGAAACGAGCCGCGAGTAGCCGGCATGGCGCGCGCCACGGACCTCACGCTGCGCGAGCCGCAGAGCGGCTTCGAGATCACGCAGGGCCAGGTCGCGGTGCGCATGGAAGGCCGCACGCTCACGATCGAGCGCCTGACCGCCACCACGCCCTGGAACCCGCCGGCCGCCGCGCGCGAGCATCTCCAGGACGTGACGCTTCCGGCTTCCGGCACGATCACGGCCGAGGGACGCGTCGATCTCGGCAAACGCACCGGCGCCCTCGTGGTGAAGGCGACCGACGCAGTGCTCACGCAGCTGCAGACGCGTTTCCTCGCGGTGACCGGCGAGGCGCGCCTCGAGGCCGGCGAGGGCGGCATGGTGGCGCGCGGCGCATTCAAGGCCGACGCCGGCTGGATCGGCGCGCTCGAATCGGCGCCGCCGTCGGTCTCGGAGGACGTCGTGGTCGTGCGCGCCGCCACGGGCGTCCCCGCGGAGCCCGCGCCGAAGAGCGATGCGATCCGGATCGAGGCGCGCTTCGACCTCGGCCAGAACCTGCACTTCGTCGGGCGCGGCATCGACACCCAGCTGGTCGGCGACATCCAGGTCTCCGGCCCGCCGACGGCCCTCAAGGCCACCGGCACCATCCGCACCCAGGGCGGGACGTACAACGGCTATGGCCAGAAACTCACCATCGAGCGCGGCGTATTGCGCTTCGCCGGGCCCGTGGACAATCCGCAGCTTTCCGTCCTCGCCTTGCGCAAGGGCCTGCCGGTCGAAGCCGGCGTCGAGGTGCTGGGCACCGTGAGCCGGCCACGCGTGCGCCTGGTCTCCACGCCCGATGTCCCCGAACCCGAAAAGCTCTCCTGGCTGGTGTTGGGCCGCGGACCCTCGGAGCTCGCCCCCGGCGACGCCTCGGTGCTGCTGGCGGCGGCCACCTCGATGCTCGGACGCAACAATCCGGGCTCCGACCTCGGCAAGCGGCTCGGGCTGGACGAGGTGCGCATCGGCCGCGCCGACACCAACAGCATCCTCGGCGTCTTGCCCCAGAGCACGGTCGCCGGCAAGACGGGCTCGGCCTCGGCGGCCGAGGTGGTGAGCGTGGGCAAGAAGCTCACCCGCGACCTGCACCTCACCTACGAGCAGGGGCTCGCCGATGCCGAGGGCGCCTTGAGGCTCTCGTGGCAGATCACCCGCCAGTTCCAGCTGCTCGCCCGCGCGGGCTTCCTGCCCGGGCTCGATGCGGTCTATCGCTGGTCTTTCAAGTAGCCGGGTTGCATCCCTAACATCTTCCCCTCCCGTCGGCGCATGGACCGAAAGGACCAGCAGGGCTAGACTCCTTCCTCGACAGAGCCGCGACTTGCAGCGGCCTTTCAGGGAGAGATTCGATGTATGCGTGCCCGTGGTGCGAGCGCAAGACGTTTTCCTTCTGGCAGAAGCAGAGCCTGGGACCCCACAAGTCGATGAAATGCAGCGCCTGCCGGCGCGAGGTGTGCGTGCCGTGGGTGCGCGCCCAGATCGCGTTCGCGCCGATGGTGGTGCTGTTCTTCGCCGGCCTCATCGGCGCGAAGATCGCCTACGGCATGTCGATGGAGGTCCTGATGGGCGGCGGGCTGGGGTTCATGGTGGGGGCGATCCTCACCGCGCCGATCTACCATTTCTTCGTGCCGCTGGTGCGGCCGGAGCGCCCGTCCCGCGCCTAGCGCGCGTCAGCATTTCGCGTATTTCCAGTGGCGCGGCTTGCCTTCGGCGAGCTGCTCGAGCGTGGTCGCCAGCCGGCGCACCCGCGTGGGCTCGGTCTTCGCTTCCTCGATCCACTCTATGTATTCGCGCCGATGGCTCGGGCTGAACTCCTCCCAGGCCTTCGATGCCGCGGCGTTGCGCCGCAGCGCCGCCACCAGTTCCTTCGGCGCCGCCGCTTCCTTCTTCCCGGCGCGCGGCTTCGGCGGCGCCTTCACGCCGTCGTCCACCAGCTTCTTTGCGCGCTTCGCCAGCTTCTCGAACCGCGCCTCGGCGGGCAGGTCCTCGAGCGACCGGATGCGGCCGAATTGCCCCATCGCTTCGTCGGAGGCGCCCTCGACCCGCATCAGCGGGTGCCAGAAGCCGAAGCTGCAGTGCGCCTTGAAGGCGGCCATACCGCCCAGCATCTTCCCCTTGTAGTCGAAGTGCGGCATCGACCACTTGATGGTCTCGTCCACTTCGGGGACCGCGGCGTGCACGCGCCTGCGCAGCTCCTCGAGGATGGGGCGGGCGAACTCCGCGGCGTTCGCTATGTAGGCATCGACTCGCTTGTCGCGGCTCCCCATTCCCTTTCCCCTGCTTTATCCGCACACCCCCACCCACCCGCACGCGCTGCAGAAATCGCAGCCGTCCTTGCGGATGACGGTGTAGTTGCCGCACTCGCGGCACATGGCGCCCTTCATGACGGCCGCCTCGTCGGTGGCGCGCGGCGCCTGGAGCACGCCCATCTCGCGGGTGGGAAAGCCGCGCTCGTCGAGCACGCCCAGCATGGCGTAGCGATGGATCACGAGGCGGGCGAGGTAGGCGATGGTCGATGGCCAGTTCTGCTGGCGCCGCTCGCCCGGCACGAAGGCCATGAAGTCGCCGAGCGGCTCGGAGTAGTCGAGCAGCTTGCGCAGCTTCATGCCGATCCACGCCGGATCGACCACGCGCATGTCCAGCGAGAGGATGCGCGTGAGGCCGTCGAGCGCGCGCGGATAGTGTCCCGACAGCCACATCGAGTACGGCCGCGTGACCCCGCCCGGGAGGAGGATCTCCTTGAGCCCCAGCACGAACTCGTCGCCCGAGGCCGGATTCGAGACATCGACCGTCCATGACAGCGTGCCCTCGGTGCCGGTGCGCGGCTCCTCGACGCTGAACATGTGGTCGAGCACGGGCGAGGGCCCCTGGCCCTCGAAGACCTGCAGCTGCTCGCAGCGGTAGCGCACCACCTGCGCGAGCGCGGCGACCACGCCGGGCACCGGTCGCTTCTCGCCGTGCGGCGGAAAGCGCATCTCGAAGCGATCGTCGCCCATGGTGGCCGCGAGCACGTCGAGCTTCATTTTGAGCCAGGCGCGATCGTTGGCGCGCATGTCCATCGAGAGCGTCTTCGCCACCGCGCCCAGCCCGCGCGGCTGCTCGGCGCCGTTCACCCAAACCTCGAACGGGAAAGCACGTCCTGCCTCCTCGACCTGGCCCACGAAAAGCGCGAAGCGGCCGAAGGGCGAATCGATCATGTACGTCCAGGCGAGGTTGCCGTCGGGAATGTCCGGGCGGCCGGGCCAGCGCAGCGCCGCGAGCACGGGCTGCGGCAGCGACTGCAGGGCGAGGCGACGGTTGGCGTCCGTCACCTGCAGCTCCGCGGGCTCCTTGGCGGGCTCCGTGCTCAGCACCGCGCCCAGCACGGTGTTGGGCCGGTAGGTGGCCAGGCCCTTCAGCCCGGCCTTCCAGGCGTTCATGTAGAGGTCCTCGAATTCGCCGTAGGGATAGTCCTCGGGCACGTTCACGGTCTTCGAGATGCTGGTGTCGACGAAGGGCGCCACGGCGGCCACCATCTGCTGGTGCGCGTCGGCGGAGATCTCAAGCGCCGTCACGAATTGAGGCGGCAGGGATGCGTCGTCGCCGAACATGTGGCGCCAGAGCCGCCAGGCATGGTCCTCCACGCGGAATTCCTTGTGCGTGCCGTCGGGCATGCGCTTCTTGCGCAGGTAGGTCCAGGAAAACGGCGGCTCGATGCCGTTGCTCGCGTTGTCGGCGAACGCGAGGCTGATCGTGCCCGTGGGGGCGATGGCGAGCAGGTGCGAGTTGCGGATGCCGTGCTTGCGGATGCGGTCCTTGATGTCCTGCGGCAAGCGCGAGGCGAAATTGCCGCCCGAGAGGTAGAGGTCGGCGTTGAACATCGGGAAGGCGCCGCGCTCGCGCGCGAGCTCGATCGAGGCGAGGTAGGCGGCATCCCGCATGTGGCGCGAAATCCCGGCCGCCTTCTCCCGGGCGGAGGCGGTGTCGTACCGCAGGCCCAGCATGATCAAGGCGTCGCCCAGGCCCGTGTAGCCGAGGCCCACGCGGCGTTTCGCCTTCGATTCGCGATCCTGCTGCGGCAAGGGCCACGGCGTGACATCGAGCACGTTGTCGAGCATGCGCACGGATGTCGCGACCACCGCGCGGAAAGAATCGACGTCGAAGCGAGCCTTCTCGCCGAACGGATCGGCCACGAAGCGCGTGAGGTCGATGGAGCCGAGGCAGCAGCAACCGTAGGAGGGCAGGAATTCCTCGGCGCAGGGGTTGCAGCTCTCGAGCGTCTCGCAGTAATGCAGGTTGTTGTCGCGGTTGGCCTGGTCGAGGAAGAGGACCCCCGGCTCGGCATGGTCGTAGGTGGAGCGCATGACCTGGTCCCACAGCTCCCGCGCGCGCACCTTGCGATAGACCCAGGAGCCGTCGGCGCGCTGGTAGGCGCCGGCTTCCTTGATCTCGTCCGAAGGCTCCGCGCGGTGCGACAGCTCCACCTCGCCATCGGCCTCGACCGCCCGCATGAACTCGTCGGTCACGCCCACCGAGATGTTGAAGTTGGTGAGGCGGCCCGTGTCCTTGGCGTGGATGAAGCGCTCGATGTCGGGATGGTCGCAGCGCAGCACGCCCATCTGGGCGCCGCGCCGCGCGCCTGCGGACTCCACCGTCTCGCAGGACTGGTCGAAGACGCGCATGTACGACACCGGCCCGCTCGCGCGCGAGTTGGTGCCGCGCACCCAGGCGCCCTCGGGGCGGATCGCGGAAAAGTCGTATCCCACGCCGCCGCCGCGCCGCATGGTCTCGGCGGCTTCGGCAAGCGCGGTGTAGATGCCGGGTTTCCCATCCACCACCTCGGTGATCGAGTCGCCCACGGGCTGCACGAAACAGTTGATCAGCGTGGCCGTGAGGGAGGTGCCGGCCGCGGAGTTGATCCGGCCCGCGGGGATGAAGCCCTTCTCCTGCGCCTCGAGGAAGCGCGCCTCCCAGTGGGCGCGCCGCGGCTCGGGCTCGGCGCCCGCCAGCGCCCGGGCCACCCGCGCCCGGACCTGGGTCGCCGTGGTCTCGCCGCCCTTGGCGTATTTTTCCAGCAGCACCTCGCGGGAGATGGGCTGCTCCGGCAGGGTTTCCCGGGTGCGCGGCGACCCGGTGGAAGATTCTGTTTGTGCCATGATTGAAAGCTCCCGGCGAGCGCGCCGACCAATGGCTTCATTCTCGCGCCGTTGAGCGCATTAGTCATCTGCGGACACGAAATGGATCAAGCTTCCCAGCGCGAAGTCGCTACCCTCGCCGGCGGCTGCTTCTGGTGCCTCGAGGCGGTCTTCGACGAGCTGAAGGGTGTCGAATCCGTCGAGTCGGGCTACATGGGCGGAAAGACGCCGAGCCCCTCTTACGAGGATGTGTGCTCCGGGCAAACCGGCCACGCCGAGGTGGTGCGCGTGACCTTCGATCCCTCCGCGCTCGCCTATGCGGACCTGCTCTCGGTCTTCTTCACCATCCACGATCCCACCCAGCTCAACCGCCAGGGCAACGATGTCGGCACGCAATATCGCTCGGCGATCTTCTACCACTCCGAGGAGCAGAAGCGCATCGCCGAGGAAGTCGTCGGTCGCATCACCGCGGCAGGGGTCTTTGCCGCGCCCATCGTGACCGAGATCGTCCCCGCGAGCGAGTTCCACATGGCCGAGGAGCACCACCAGGAGTACTTCCGCCGCGTCGGCCGGGGCAATCCCTACTGCAGCTACGTGATCGAGCCCAAGGTCGCCAAGTTCCGCAAGAGCTTTGTCGAAAGGCTCAAGCGCTAGTAGACTCGACCGTTGGGCGGCCTGCGGGCCGCGATGGCGACGCTAAAAGGGGATGCAGGACGAGGCCAACGGGTGCGTGCTCTTCGCCGACGTGAGCGGGAGCACCAAGCTCTACGAAATGGTCGGTGACAAGGCGGCGCACGCCGCGATCGACCTTTGCGTGAAGCTCTTTTCCGCGCTCACCGAGCAGCATGGCGGGCGCGTGATCAAGACCATCGGCGACGAGGTCATGGCGATCTTCCCGGAGGCGCGCCAGGCGGCGCGCGCGGCGGTGGACATCCAGCTGGGCGTGTCCGAAATGGCGCCGGTGGACAAGGTGAGGCTGGGGGTTCGCGTAGGCATGCACCATGGCGCGGTCGTCGAGCGCGAGGGAGACGTGTTCGGCGACACGGTGAACCTGGCCGCGCGGCTCACGGAAATGGCGGCCAAGGGCCAGATCATCACCTCGCTCGAGACGGTGCAGAAGCTCGACCCGATCCAGCGCCTCGACTGCCGCAGCCTCTACGAGATCTCGGTGAAGGGCAAGGAAAAGGGCGTGGCGATCTGCGAGGTCCTGTGGAGCGATACCGACGATGCGACCACGCTCATCGCCTCCCATGCCTCGGTGGAGGGCGGGGACAAGCTGCGCATCGTCTACAAGACGCGCGTGGTCGAGCTCACCGAGGAGCGGCCCTCGCTGGTGCTGGGGCGCGACGCGACGACCGACCTGGTCGTGCCCGACCGGATGGCCTCGCGCACGCACTGCGTGATCGAGCGCAGGCAGGACAAGTTCGTGCTGATGGACCGGAGCGCCAACGGCACCTACCTTTCGATCGACGGCGACCGCGAGATCGTGCTGCGGCGCGAGGAAGCGTTGCTGCGCAACCACGGATTCATCGCCCTGGGGCAGTCGAAGACGACCGCCTCGGAGCTGGTGGAGTTCTTCTGCGAATGAAGTGCGAATGACGAAGGAGCGCTGATGGGAATCAAGGATCTGTTCGGCGGCGGCAAGAAGAAGGCCGAGGCCCGCGAGAAGGCGAAGGAAGTGGCCGGCACCGGCAAGATCACGCCGGCCAAGATCGAGGAGCTGAAGAAGGTCTCTGAAGAGCACGGCGTCGACTTCGCCGACGACAAGACGATGATGCGCAAGGAGATCTACAACAAGGCCGTCGGTGTCGCGAAGGGGCGCGGCAAGCTCTCCGACGCCGAGGCGGCGGAGCTTTCCAAGATCCAGAAGTTCCTGGCGCTTCGCGACGACCAGGTCGAGAAGACCAAGTTCGACCTCACCCGCCTGCGCACGCTCACCGAGATCCGGCAAGGCAACCTGCCGACCGTGGCGCCGCAGAACGTGGCCTTGCGCGGGGCGCAGCTCAACCCCGGGGAAGTGGTCCATTACGCGGTGCAGGTCACCGTGTACGACCGCCCCAACACGGGCGGGCGCAACGGCGTGCAGGTGAAATGGGCCCACCCTTACGTGATCAACTCCGCCAAGAGCGACATGCTCGTGGTGGACGGGGCCAAGGAGGTGGGCGAGGGCTACCTGCTCATCACCAGCAAGCGCCTCTACCTGCGGGGATCGACGAAATCCGCCGCGGTGGACTACTCGCCGCAGTCGAACCTTTTTCTATACTACGATGGGGTTCGCATCGAGCGGCAGGTGGGGCACACCCTGCTCAAGTTCAAGTCGGGCTCCGGCGACACCGCCGAGATCATCGGCGAGCTGCTTGCGGCGCTGATGAAATGATCCGGAGGCTGCATGGGCATCAAGGACCTGATGGGCGGCATGAAGGACCTGAACAGCATCAAGGAGATGTTCGGGGGCGGTGAGAAGGCGAAGAAGAAGGAGCAGCTGCGCGAGGCGGTGAAGGACGCCGTGCAGGACGGCAAGCTGTCCAACAGCGACATGATCGAGATCAAGGCGCTGCAGGCCGAGCTCGACGTGACCCCTGCGGCCGACGACCGCACCCAGCAGCGCCGCGAGATCTACAACGCCGCCGTGGACGCCGTGAAGAAGGACGGCAACATGAGCGCCACCGGCGTGCACGAGCTGGCGAAGATCCAGAAGTTCCTCGCGCTGCGCGACGACCAGGTCGAGAAGACCAAGTTCCAGGTCACGCGGCTGCGCACGCTCACCGAGATCAAGAAGGGCAACTTGCCGGTCGTTCCCGACAGCAGCGTCGCGCTGCGCGACGTGGCGCTCGAGGAGGGCGAGGTCGCGCACTACACGATGGGGGTGGACATCCTCGACCAGCCCTCGACGCGCCAGGCCGACGGCATCGCGATCGTCTTCGGGCAACCGCATCCGGACAACGAAGCCGCGGGCCATGCCTTGCCGGAGGCGGGCGCGAAGGAGATGGGAGAGGCCACGCTCATCATCACCAACCGGCGCCTGGTGCTCAAGACCCGCGGGCGAGTCGCGGCGGTCAAGCTGGGCCCCGAGGCGCGGCTCTTCCTCTATTCGGACGGGCTGAGGCTCGCGCGCACGGTTGGCAATACGCTGCTGCGCTTCCGTTCGCGCTCCGACGAGACCGCCGAGATCGTCGGCACGCTGCTTGCCGCTTTGATGCGCTGAAGCGCGGCAGGGCCGGCTATTTCGCCTTGGTAGGGATGACCGCCGCGGCCGGCGCCGGCCCGGGCGTGAGCAGCTCGGCGTAGTTGAACATCGGCAGCGGCGGGGGCAGCTTGAGCGCCTCGGCCACGTCCATGCGCACCTGCAGCGAGAACCGCGTGAGCGTCTCCACCGGGATGCGGCTCGCAGCCATCCGGTGCACGAGGATCTGCTCGGCCTTGTACGCCGTGAACTGCCCGATCGAGTGGTACCGCGCAACCAGCCCCATCAGGGCTCCGGTGTCCATCAGGCCCTCGGTGGAGGCGAAGGTCGGCAGCGAGCTCTCCATCGCCGCCGGGATGATGAGGTTCTTGGTCTGCGTGTTGAGGTAGGAGTCGGGCGGCAGATAGAGCCATTCGACGTTCTGCTGCGTCATCTCGCGCACCATGTCGGCCGCGCCCTCGTTGGTGACTTTTTTCGAGGCGTCGAGCTTGAACGGCTTGGCCACCACGTTGAAGCCCATCTTGCGCGACAGCTGCCGGATCTCGTCGAGCACCACGACCGAGTTCTGCTCGGTGGGCGTGTAGATCATGCCCATGGTCTTGAAGGGCCGGTACGAGGCCATGGCGCGCATCTGCGCTTCCGTCGAGGCCACGTTGTACACGCCGGTGAGGTTGCGGCGCGAGGAGGCGAGGTCCGGCACGATCTTCGCGAGCACCGGTGCGGCCACCATGGTGAAGACCACCGGGATGTCGGTGATGTGCCTTGACGGGTCGACCTTGTCGTACGGACCCACGACTCCCAGCGTGACCGAGGTGCCCCAGGTGTAGATGAGGTCGGGCTTGGTCTGGCGGATCTCCTCGAGGAAGCCCGCCATGCGGGAGGCGTCGCGGTTCAGGTCGCGGAAGGTGATCTGCACCGGGATGCGGCGCGAGGTGAAGTAGTCGGTGAAGCCCTTCTCCACGTCGGTCATGCCCCGGAAGGTGATGGCGTAGATGCGGTAGGGGCGGTTGGCGCCGGGGGCGCCCTGCGCGAAGGCGGCCGGCACCGCGAGCACGGTCGCGAGAAGCACGATGATCGCGGCGCGCAGGCTGCTCATGGGCTCACCGGCTCGGGCACCGGCTCCTGGCCGCGCGTGGCGATCGTGAAGAGCAGGCCGCAGACGAGCACCACGCCGCTGATCGCGACGAAAGCGCCCTGGTATCCCCAGACCACGACCAGCAGGCTGGCGAGGAGCGGACCCAGCGCGTTGCCGAGGCGCTCGAGCAGCCGATACACGCCATACACGGCGTCGTGGCCGTAGACGCGGATCTCCTCCTTGCAATGCTCGCTCACGAGGGCGCTCTGCGCCGCGATCGACATCGACTGCCCCAGCCCCAGCAGGAACACCACCCCGAAGACGACGAGGAAGCTCTCGGAGAGCAGCAGCAGCATCCCGGAAAGTCCCGAGAGGATAAGGCCCATGGAAACGTAGCGGTCGCGGCGCATGCTGGCATCCGAGAGGTTCGCCGCCAGCGGCACGATCACCACCATCATCACCGCGTACACCATCAGCATGCGGCCGGCCATGGCGGTGGTGTTGCCGATGGAGACGATGTACAGGGGCACCAGGTAGAAGCACACGCCCGTGAGGATCATCTTGGCCGGCATCGCCGCGAGGCCCGTCAGGGTCATGAAGCGGCGATTGAGGACCAGTGCCACGATCTCGCGCATGCGCGGGCCCCGGGCCGGGCGCTGCGAGACCGCGGTGCGCACTTCGGCGCCGGGCAGGCGCGCGATGGCGAAGATCGAGAGCAGCGAGATGATCGCCGATACGCCGAAGGAGGCCCGGTAGCCCAGGTTGTCCGCGAGGATGCCGCCGATGGACGGGCCGCAGACCGTCGCGACCATGATGGCGCCGATGAAGAGTGCGAAGCCCTGCGCGCGGTTGGCCTGGCCGGTGCGGTCGAGCACGTAGCCCTGCGCCGCCACGAACACCATCGCGTAGCCGACCGCGCACAGCGAGCGCCACAGCAGCAGGTCGTACAGGTTGAATGCGACGGCAGTGCCGGCGAAACCGATCGTCGCCACCGCGGCGCCGATGAGCATCGCCTTGCGCCGCCCGATGCGCTCGCTCCAGCCTCCGAGGTAGGGCTGGCCGAGGGCCACGATCAGCATGAAGAGCATGATCGGAAGCCCGATGACCACCTGCGGGGAAAGGCCGGGAATGGGCACCAGCAGGTTGTTCACGTAGGTCGGCAGGTACGAGCGCGTCATCTCCTCGGCGAGGATGAAGGCGAAGAGCGGGGCGCGGATGCGGTTGAGGTTCATCTCGTCGCCGTCGCCTTCCTTGGCGGCCGAGCCGAAGCGGAAGCGCGATTTGATCGATTCGAGCGCGGCCACGGCGGGCTTGAGCGCCTCGCGGCGCGCACCGCTCGCCTTGCGCAGCTTGTCCTCGAGCTCGCCCACGAGGAACTCATAGCGCACGTTGATGTGGTCCACGGCCGCGTCGATGCGCCGCAGCAGCCTGCCGATCTCGTCGTTGGCGCGCATGCGGGCGGTGGCGGTGAAGTCGCCCGTGCGCATGCGCTCCACCTGGTGGGCGAATTCCCCCAGCCCGGAGGCGAGCCGTGCCCCCGCCATGAAGTTGAGCAGCTCCAGCGTGAAGAAGAGCGACACCACGAGCACCACGACCACGTCGAGCAGCACCTCGAGCAGCACGTTGTTCACGAACTCGGGCGCGATGGCCACGTGCAGGATGCCCAGCGGCTTGTCGCTCGCGACCGGCAGCGAGACGAAATACTGGCCGCCGTTGCGGAAACCCTTCCAGGGAGGCCTTTCGCCCTGCAGCGTCGCCAGCACCTCGGGCCGGCGGAAGAAGTCGCTCGCGCCGGCGGGTTCCTTGCCGTATTTGAAGAGGACCTTCCCGGTCGCGTCGGTGAGCGCCGCGTAGTCGAACTCCTTGTTTTCCTCGATCACGCCCTTGAAGGTCTGGTCGACCCCGTACAGGGACTCGAAGGGCACGCCGAAGCTGGTCGCCTTGAGGAGGAGCGCGCGTACGGAGTTGCCGACGGTGGCGGCCTTCTGCTCGGTCTCGGGCACCAGCTCGCGCTCGAAGACGCGGTGCGAGAAATACGAGACCACGGCGAGCGCCAGCACGACGCTCATCATGATCACGCCGGCGAGCCGCCAGTAGATGCGCCAGAGGTACTGTTTCTCGAGCATGCGCGCTGCTCAGCCGGCCGCGTCGAGGCGCGCGCGCAGGTCGTCCAGCGACTTGTTCGCCTCGCTGAGCGAGCCGCGCAGGCTGGAGATGGCCGCCTCGAAGCCGCTGCCCTCCGTGACCGGCTGCGGCTGGGCCCGGTCCTCGAGGTGGCTCGCGGCGGCATCGAGCGTGCTCAGGTCGCGCTCGAAGCGACGGATCACGAGGATCAGCGCGATGGGCGCCAGCACCGCGATCACGGCGAAGGCGCCGAGGGCGGCCAGCAGGATCTCGCGGCCGGCCACGCCCGTCGCGCGCTCGACGTCCTCGCGCGAATAACGCAGCGCCAGGTAGCCCACGGTGAGGTTGAACGCGTTCTTCACGGAGAGGCCGGCGACGAACTCGTCGGGCTCTTCGGTCGCCCATTCGATCGCCTTGGCGTGCTGGGCCGCATCCAGCCAGCTGTCGGAGGCTTTCTGGCCGACGCGCGCCCGGTCGGTGCTGTAGAGGATCTGGCCGTTGGTGTCGAAGACGTCGATGCCGCGGATGAGGCGATCGCTCTGGCGCTCGCGCTGCAGCAGCTGGGGAAGCTGGGACAGTTCCGCGAATTGCATCCCCAGCTGCAGGGAGGCCTGGACGCTGCCCTCGATGCCCTGCCCGACCAGCAGGACCCGCGACTTCACGATGTTGGAAATCGTGCTCTTGTACTTGAAGTAGTTCAGGAACGCGGCCATGCCGATGGCGAAAAAGCTCACCACGAGCGCGACCATGATGAAACGGAACCGGATCGTTCCCATCCCCGCCCCTGCCTCCCCCCAGCACTTCCGCGGAATGTTATCACGACCCTTGCGTAAACCCTAATAAAACCGTCGCAAGTCCTTGTCTATTGAGCTTTTTCAATCCAGCCGGGGATGTGATACGGTAGGGGCTGTCCGGTAGGGGAACCGGGCGCAAAGGGGATGGCATGAAAGAGAAGGGCAATCCGGGCGCGGCCGCGGCCCAGGACGTCACGGCGCAGGACGCCCGCGACATGGACAAGACCGTTTTCGACCCGGGTTTCGCCGGTCGCGACCGGGAGTCGGAAACGCTCGACCTCAGCAAGACGCCCGAAGGGCGCGACCGGGAAGCGCAAACCCTGGATCTCGGCAAGTCGGCCCCCCCCGCCGATGCCGACACCTACGCCGTGGAGCCTACCGTCCTCGACCTGGGCTCCTGGGCCCCCGCGAGCGACTCCGAGCCGGGGCTTTCCCGCGACGGCACGCGTGCACCGTCCCGGGCGCAGATCGAGGCGGCCGCCAACGAGCCGCACCGCGCCATCAAGGCCAAGCCCGCGGCGGTGCACACCGCCTTGCCGATCGGCTTCCGCCTGTTCGAATACCGGATCGACGGCGTGCTCGGCCAGGGCGGTTTCGGCATCGCCTATGCGGCGACGGACGTGAACCTGAACGCCAAGGTCGTCATCAAGGAATACCTGCCCGAAGATTTCGCATACCGAACCACCGACGATTCGGTGTGCGCGCGCAACGACGAGGACCAGGACTTCTACCAGACCGGCCTCGACAGCTTCCTCGTGGAGGCGCGCACCCTCGCCACCTTCCGCCACCCCAACATCGTGCGCGTGGCGCGGTTCTTCGAAGCGAACCGCACCGCGTACATGGTGCTCGAGTACGAGCGCGGCCAGTCGCTCAAGGCCTGGCGCAAGAAGCACGAGAACGTGCCGGAATCCGAGCTGGTGTCGCTGCTGGCGCCGCTCTTCAACGGCCTGGCGGTCGTGCACAAGGCGGGCTACCTGCACCGCGACATCAAGCCCGACAACATCTATGTGCGCGACGAGGACGGCAGCCTGGTGCTGCTCGACTTCGGCGCGGCGCGCCAGACTGCCAGCCAGAAGGCCGAGACGGGCACCGTCGTCACGCCCGGCTACGCGGCGATCGAGCAATACGCCGGCGGGGGCCGGCAGGGGCCCTGGACCGACATCTACGCCATGGGTGCCACGCTTTTCTGGCTGGTCACCGGGAAGAAGCCCTTCGATGCGCCCACGCGCATGGCCGACAACGACCCGCAGCCTTCCGCGGCGGCCCTCGGCAAGGGCAAGTTCAGCGCCGAGTTCCTCGGCGCCATCGACTGGGCGCTGCGCATGCACCCGAGCGACCGCCCGCAGGACGTGGAGCAGTTCCGCTCCATGCTCTTCGGCTCGCACGCGGGAGCGCTCGGCTTGCAGGAGGCGCTGCGCCGCGGCGACGACGAGGATGGCGTCGCCAAGGAAAGCTGGGCGGTCACGCTGCGCTCCTGGCGCTTGCTCAAGGCGCGCCTGTCGCGCTTCGGGCGCGCGGTCTGGCGTCCCGCCAACTGGCCGATCGCCGTCAAGATGACGCTCGCGATGGTGCTCACGGCTCTGGCGCCGCTGATGATCGTGGCCTACTACAACTACGACCGCACCCAGGCGCACCTCACCGATGTCGAGCTGCACAACCTGGAGCAGCTCGCCCAGAGCACGGCGGGAAGAATTTCGCAGCTGCTGCAGGACAACCGCAACCTCGCCGTCTACGTGGGCACCGACGACGACTTCGTGAACTACCTCGCCCATCCCACGCCGCAGGGCACGCAGGACACGCTGCGCAAGCTGAACGGGCTGGTGAAGGCCAATCCCGACATCCAGTTCACGATGGTCATGGACCCGGAAGGCAACGCCATCGTCGCCACGGACCCGGCCGTGATGGGAAAGAACTTCAAGTTCCGCGAGTACTTCAAGCAGGCCATCGAAGGGCGCGGGTACATGACCGGCATCATCGTGGGGTCGGTCGCGGGCGCCGCGGGCGTGTTCTATTCGCGCCCGGTATTCGACGCATCCAACAAGGTGATCGGCGCCGTCGTCATGCGCATCAAGGCCGACCCGATCGCGCGCATCCTGGCCAACGCGCGCGTGGGCCAGGACCGGCTGCCGTTCCTGGTCGACGGCGACGGGGTGGTCGTCTGGCATCCCGACGAGTCCCAGATGTTCAAGAGCCTCATGCCGCTCAAGAAGGAAACCCTCGAGGAGATCGTGGCCGACCAGCGCTTCCGCAGGAAGACCATCGAGTCGCTCAACCAGCCGGTCCTCGCGCAGGCCTTCGTGGGCGCGAAGTCGCGCGGCAACGTCGCCTATTTCTCCAACGTGACCAAGCGCGAGGAGATCGCGGGCTACGCGCCGGTTCCCGGCCACGACTGGGTGGTCGGCGTGTCCGAATCGAAGGACTACTTCGCCGCCCCGCTCACCAAGCTCTTCTGGAACGTGGTGGCGAGCGTGGCCGTCGTGGGCTCGATCTTCGTGCTCCTCGCCCTGCTCTTCGCGCGCTCCATCGTGCGGCCCATCGAGCGCCTCACCGCCGCCGCGCATGCGCTCAAGAGCGGCGACTACGGCAAGGCCAACATCGAGGTGCGCACCAGCGACGAGATCGGGCAGCTCGCGCGCACCTTCAACGTGATGATCGACGTGTTGCGCCAGCGCGAGCGCGAACGCGGCGGGCCGCGGGGCGCGGCCGCGGGCAAGGGGGAGAAGGGTGGCTGAGCGCCAGCCGGCGAAGGCACGCCGGCGAAGGCACGATCCCAACTGGGAGCCGCCCATCCCGGGGCGCAGGCGCGTCCTCACGAACTGGGACGACTACATGGCGCTCGCCAAGCGCGTGATCGCCCGCTTCGACCACCAGTTCGACCTCAAGCACTTCGACTACATCCACCCGGTGAGGCTGCAGAAGTGCCATCCGCGCTTCCGCAAGCCCTACCCGGTGAAGGTCGCCTACACCGAGTGGGGCGATCCGGTGAACCCGGTCATGATCTGCCTGGGAGGCGTGGCGAACACCGCCATGCGCTTCAACTACCTGGCCGCCGACCTGGAGCAGCGCTATCGCGTCGTGAGCATGGACTGGCTCGGCCGGGGCCGCTCGGGGTGGATGGCCGACGAGACCGACTACACCCTGTCCACCTATGTCGAGCAGGTCCGCCAGCTGATCGATCACCTCGGTGGCGGCCCCGTCATGCTGCTGGGCTCGTCGATGGGCGGCAGCGTCGGAATCGAGATCGCGGCGCGTTACCCGAAGATGGTGAGCAAGCTCATCCTCAACGACATCGGCCCCTACATCCCGGTGGGCCGCCGCCGCCGTCGCTCGCAGACGCTCGCGCGCCACTACGTCTTCCGCGATCCCGCCGACCTCCTGCGCAAGATCGGGGCCTCGCAGAAGAACGACGGCCCGATCAGCGACGACATCCGCTTCAACGTGACCTTCCACCAGACCAAGTGGTCGGACGAGGAGGGCGGGCGCGTCTACCGCCACGACGTTCGCGCGCTGCAAGCCTACAAGAAGGACGCGGCCCACAGCCTCGACCAGTGGAAGCTCTGGAAGAAGATCCGCTGCCCCGTCTTCCTGATCCACGGGATGCTCTCCGATGCGCTGCTCGAGCCCACCATCAAGCGCATGCAGGAAAACGAGAAGGTGACGGTGATGCACGTGCCAGACACCGGGCATACGCCGGTGCTCTCCGACCGCAACCAGAACTGGTTCATCCGCGAGTGGCTCGCGAACGCCGTCGACTCGCGCGAGTGGACCGTGCTGCACGCGCGGCTGCGCGACGAGGGGACCGGGGAAGCGGTGGCGGTTCCCGCCAACCAGGCGAAGGCGGCGGCTACGGCCTGACGCGCTGCGCGCCGCCACGCAGGCGGCGCGGAGACTGCAGTTTCAGGCCTGGTGCGGCCGGCTCACGCGAAGGGCCACCTGGCCTGCGGCCTCGCGCTGCACCGCGAATTCGACGATCTCGCCGTTGCCCACCTGCATGCGGCCCTGCCCACCGAGGAGCACGTTCATCACGCGGCCGACACCCTTGCTGCTCACGATGAGCGGGCGCCGGTCGAGGTGCGGCTGGAGCGAGTCGAGCGCCTTCTTCACGCGCACGCCGAACTCTTCCTCGGATTCGCCGCCCGGCGGCGTGGCCTTCGCGGCGAGGAGCTCCTCGGTCTCCGCGATCGGGCGGTTGTTCCACTGGCCCAGGCGGCGCTCGTTCAGGAGCGGCTCGACTTCCACGGGTGTGTTGCCGAGGACGCCGCTGATGATCGATGCCGTCTGGCGCGTGCGGATGAGCGATGCGGCGACGATCACGCCGATGCGCAGGTTCATCTTCTCGATCTGCTTGGCGAGCAGGTAGGCCTGGTCGCAGCCGATGTCCATGAGCGGGATGTCGAGGTCGCCGCCGCAGCGAAAGCCGCGGAAGTTGGGCTCGGTCGCGCCGTGGCGCACGAAGTACATCGTGAAGGGATGGTCGGCTTGGTAGGTCATGCTCATGACGCGCTCGTTGGAGGGTTGTTCTCGCGCGTTCCCGTGCTGGATCAGGTGGGTGCAGGGTGCCCCGCGCGCACCGGGGCGTCAAATTTCATGGGTAATCGCCTGGTTAGCGGGCCCTTACCTCGGGGATCGGGCGGGTAGAATCCTGCGTTCCATGCGGCCGCTTCGTTTCCTGCGCATCGTCAACACCGTCGGCCGCTTCGGCCTGGACGAGTTTGTCGCTCCCAGCGGTCCCGCGCGCGCGTTTTTCCGCCTCGCCTATGGGGGTGTCGATCGCTCCCGGCCGCGCGGAGAGCGCCTGCGGCTCGCGCTCGAATCGCTCGGGCCGGTGTTCGTGAAATTCGGCCAGCTGCTGTCGGTCCGGCCGGACCTCATTCCCGCGGACATCGCCGGCGAGCTCGCGAAGCTGCAGGACAAGGTGCCGCCCTTCGCGTGGGAGCAGGTCGAGGCGACACTTCGCGCCGCGTATGGAAAGCCCCATGCCGAAATCTTCGCGTCGTTCGACCGGGTGCCGGTCGCCAGCGCGTCGGTGGCCCAGGTGCATTTCGCGGTGCTGCCCGATGGCCGCGAGGTAGCCGTCAAGATCCTGCGCCCCGGCATCGCCGCGGTCATCGCACAGGACGTGGCGCTGCTCTACGCGCTCGCCGACCTCGCCGGGCGCACGCGCGAGGGACGCAGGCTGCGGCCACGCGAGGTGGTGGCGGAATTCGAGCACACCATCGCGGACGAGCTCGACCTGTTGCGCGAGGCGGCCAACGCGAGCCAGCTGCGGCGAAACTTCGCCGACGGGCGGCTGCTCATCGTCCCCGAGGTCTACTGGGACTGGTGCAGCCGCGACGTGATGGTGATGGAGCGCATCGACGGCATCCCCGTGAATGCGGCCGAACGCCTGCGCGCCGAGGGCATCGACATCCCGAAGCTCGCGCGCGACGGCGTCGAGATCTTCTTCACGCAGGTATTCCGGGACGGCTTCTTCCATGCCGACATGCATCCCGGCAACATCTTCGTGGCGCGCGACGGGCGCTACTGCGGCGTCGATTTCGGGATCATGGGAACGCTCTCCGAGCGGGACAAGGCGTACCTGGCGACGAACTTCATGGCGTTCTTCCGGCGCGATTACCGCCGGGTCGCGACGGCGCACCTCGAAGCCGGATGGGTGCCTGCCGGCACGCGCGTGGAGGATCTCGAAGGCGCCGTGCGCTCGGTGTGCGAGCCGATCTTCGACCGGCCGCTGCGCGAGATCTATTTCGGCAAGGTGCTGATGCGGCTCTTCGCGGTGTCGCGGCGCTTCGACGTGCGCATCCAGCCCCAGCTCGTGCTGCTGCAGAAGACGCTGCTGCAGGTCGAGGGCCTGGGCCGGCAGCTCGATCCCGACCTCGACCTGCGCCGTACTGCACAGCCCATCCTCGAGCGCTGGATGGGCGAGCGGGTCGGCTTGCGCGGGCTGGTCGAGCAGCTGCGCGAGGAAGCGCCGCTGTGGGCGCGCACCCTCCCGCAGCTGCCGCGGCTGGTCCATCGCGCGCTCAGCGAGGACACCACCAGCCGCCTGGAGGCGGCGCTGCTGCGCCTGGAGGCCGGCCAGCGGCGCCAGGCGCGGCTGCTCGCGGTCATCGCGGTTGCCCTCGCCGTGCTGGCGCTGGGCTACCTGCTGCACTGAGCTCAGCGGTCGTCGATTTCGGCCAGCACCGGCTGGTGGTCCGAGAGAAGCGTGGCGACATCGACGCTCACCGCGCGCACGCGCTCGGCGAGGGAATCGCTCACGAAGACGAAATCGCAGCAATAAGGCGCCTTCGAGTATTCGTCCGAATGCACGCAGAAGGTCGGGCTGTGCGGCCGGTGGCCGGACACGAGCGGCCATGAATCGCGATAACGCGGGCCGTTGCCGGCGAGCGGCGCCTGGATGTCCGCGTAGGCTGGGTGCTCCGGCGGAAAATTGAAGTCGCCAACCAGGATCGCATCGATGGTTTGCGGCGTGGTATCGAAAGGCGTGCGTCCGTGGTGCGGGGGCGGCGGATGCGCGGCGCGCTGGCAGGCTTCGTCGTGCAGGTTGCGAAGGCGCACCGCCTGGCGGCGCCGATGCTCGTCGGAGAAGTATTCGAGGTGCGTCGTGGTGAGCCGCACCGGCCCCATCGGCGCCTGCAAGGTGGCCTCGACCGCGACGCGAGGCATCGTGGCCCGCGCCGCGTGGGCAGGCCACGGCAACGCATGCCGGCGCACCGACAGGATCGAGTAGCGCGAGAAGATGGCGTTGCCGAAGCGCCGCCTGCGGCCCTCATCGCCGGGAATATCCACGCCGTAGCCCTCGGCGCGACGGTATCCGGGCAGCAGCCTCGCGAGCTCGGCGAACTGGTCGCGCTCGTCGTTGCCTTCGAGGCCGGGGAAGTTGTCCGCGACTTCCTGCACGCACAACACGTCGAAGTCCGCCATCTCGCGAGCGTGCCTGGCGATGCGCGCCAGATCTACCCGTCCATCGACGCCGCGGCCCCACTGGATGTTCCAGGTGATGAGTTTCATAAGCGCGTCGCCAGAATATTGCCAGATTCGCCCCGCACGCTCCGGGGCATGGACCGACTCCCTTCCCCACTGCTCGCGCTTTTCGCGAGCCTGCAGCCACGCGCCGAGCCGCGGGTCGCCAGGCCCGGCTGGCACCGGCATTTCGCGGCGTTCGCCACCCGCGGAACCATCGTCATGCTCGAGCCCGCGCGCGATCGCCACCTCGTTTTCGACGAGGGGAGGGCACGGCAACGCTTCCTTCCGGGGCCCACTTTCGAGCCGGTGGCAGCCGTGATCGGACTGGAGACCGGAGCCATCGCCGACGAGCACGCGCTCCTGGCGTGGGACCGCAAGCCGCGACCGCGCGCGGCGTGGGAGCGCGACCAGTCGCTCGCCACCGCCATGGCGGAAGGCACCACCTGGTTCTTCCAGCAGGCTTGCCGCCGCGTGGGCAAGGCGGCGATGGCCGAGTGGCTGGAACGCTTCGAGTACGGCAACGCGGCGCTCGCCGGCGGCATCGACCATTTCTGGTTGCAGGGGGGGCTGCGGATTGGAGCCTTCGAGCAGGTGCGCTTCCTGCATCGTCTGGCCGAAGGCAGGCTGCCCGCGACCCAGCGCGCGCAGCGCCTCGTGCACCAGGCGATGGTGGCGGAGAAAACGCGCGAGTACACGCTCTTCGCCAGGGGCGGAAGCATCCGCGACGCGCGCCGGCCGATCGCCTGGTGGACGGGCTGGGTGGAGCGCAAGGGAAGGCTGGGCGCCTGCTTCGCGCTGAACTGCGAGCTGACGCCGGCCATGCAGGGTTCGGGCCACGCGGCCCTCGGTCGGGCGATTCTTCGGGAGGCCGGCGCGCTACCCTAGCGGATGCCCGCGCGCATGAAGGACTGCACGAACTGGCGCTGGAACAGCAGGAAGCCCACCAGCAGGGGCGCCGAGGTCATGAGCGTGGCCGCGGTGATGACCGACCAGTCGATGCCCTGGTCGGCCGAGGAGAAGACCTGCAGGCCCACCGTGACCGGCCGCGATCCGACCGAGTTCGTGACGATCAACGGCCAGAGGAAGTTGTTCCAGTGATAGCTCACCGAAACCAACCCGTAGGCGAGGTACACCGGTCGGGCCAGCGGCACGTACACCTTCCACAGAACCTGCAGGGCGCTCGCGCCCTCGACGCGCGCCGCCTCGTCCAGCTCGCGGGGCACCGTCTTGAAGGTTTGCCTCAGGAGGAAGATGCCGAACGCCGAGGCCATGTAGGGCAGGCCGATCGCCGGGATCGAGTCGAGGATGCCCAGGCGCGACATCGTGCGGTAGTTCTCCACGATGAGCACGTCCGGCATGATCATGAGCTGCACCAGCACGAGCGCGAAGGCCACCTCCTTGCCGGGGAATTCGAAGCGCGCGAAGGCATATCCGGCGAGCGTGCAAAGGACCAGCTGCGCGGCCAGCACCATCGTCACGAGCAGGAAGCTGTTTAGGAAATAACGCGCGAAGGGCGCGGCCTGCCAGGCTCGCTCGAAGTTGGCGAGCGTGAGCGGCGCCAGCAGCTCGAAGCGAGTGGAGAATTCCGGCGGGTGGAAGGCCGTCCAGAACGCGTAGAGCAGCGGAAGGATCCAGAGGAAGCCCAGCAGCCAGGCTGCGGCGGTTTCGAGAATTCTCCCTGCGCCTTGGGGGAGGGCCGCGGAGGGGGTCATTGGTAGTGAACCTTCCGCTCCAGGAATGCGAACTGCAAGATCGCGGCCGCGGCCAGCAGTGCCAGCAGCACCACGGTGAGCGCGGCGGCGTAGCCCGTATCCCAGAAGCTGAAGCCCACCTGGTAGATGTGGAAGAGAAGCAGCGAGGTGGCGTTGTTCGGGCCGCCTCGCGTCATGACGATGATGTGGTCGACCAGCCGGAAGGAGTTGATCACCGCGTTCACCAGCACGAAGAGCGTGGTCGGCATGAGCAGCGGGAAGACCACGCGGCGGAAGTAGTAGCCGCGCGAGGCGCCCTCGAGCGCCGCCGCCTCGGCGAGCGAAGGCGGGATGGACTGCAGCGCGGCCAAGTAGAAGATCATGAAGAAGCCGGCCTCCTTCCAGATCGCCACCACGATCACGCAGCCGAGCGCGGTATCGGGGTTGCCCAGCCAGTTGCGGCTCGGCATGCCGAAGAGGGTGGTGAACTGCTCGAGCAGGCCGTACTGCGGCGTGAAGAAGAAGAGCCAGATGTTGGCCACGGCGATCATCGGCAGCACCGTGGGCGTGAAGAAGGCCATGCGCAGCCAAGTGCGTCCCGCCATCGCCGAGTTCACCCACAGCGCCATGACGATCGCGAGGGCGATGGAAAGCGGGATCGTCCCGAGCGCGTACCAGAGGTTGTTCCAGAGCGAGCGCCAGAACACCTCGTCGGCCACCATCACCTGGTAATTCTCGAGGCCGACCCAGGGGGCGGCGTGGCCGGCGCGCGGGGTCGCGTGGAAGCTGTCCCACAACGTGCCGAGCACCGGCCAGTGCGTGAAGAGGGCCAGCAGCGCGAAGGCCGGAAGCAGCAGCAGCCAGCCGTGAACGGCGGCGCGGCTCACGCGAATCCCAGCAGGCGCGGCAGCTCGCGCATGTGCGTGAACGGCGTGGCCCCCAGGCGCTCCAGCTCCGCACGCTGGTTCATGGGGCTGCCCACGTAGGCGAAGACCCGCATGCCCGCTGCAAGGCCCGCGCGCGCGCCCGTCGGCGTGTCCTCGACGACAGCGCACCGCGCGGGGGGCACTCCCATGCGGCGTGCCGCGTGGAGGTACACGTCCGGCGCGGGCTTGGGGTGCGCGACCTCGGCGGCGGAGAAGAGCCTGCCTTCGACGAACGGCATCAGGCCCGCGGCGCCGAGGCCCCGTTGCATGTGCGTGGGTTCGCCGTTCGAGGCGACGCAGCAGGGCACCGGCAACGAGCGCAGCAGCTCGGGAACGCCCTCGACCGGCCGCGCCTCGACGTCGAGCGCCCGGTGCAGCGCGTCGTCCCACATCTTCGCGAAGCCTTCGGGCAAAGGCTCGCCGCGGATCTCGCCCGCCATCTCGATGCAGCGATCGCGCGAGTTGCCGACGAAAACGCGCCACACCTCCTCCGGCGTCATGTGCAGTCCGATCTTCGCGAGCTGCTCGGAGAAGATGCGATTGGCGATCGGCTCCGAGTCGATGAGCACGCCGTCGCAGTCGAAGATGACCAGGGACAGACCCATGGGGACAGGCCCAGGCTTTCGCATTCGCTTGGTCTTGGGTCTGTCCCGGGTTTTGCTACCGCTTGTAGCTGCGCAATATCCGCGTCGCCTCGGCCTGCGCGTCCTTCATGGCCTGCGCCGGCGTCTTGGCGCCGGTGAGCGCCGCCTGGATGCCGTCGTTCAGCGCCTTGGTGACGCGCTGGTTCTCGTGCGTCGAGAGCTCGGCCACCGAGTACTGCAGCTGGTCGCGCGCCACCGCCGCGACCGGAAAACCCTTCACGTACTCGGTCATCTTCGCGGTTTTCCAGGCGTCCGGGCGCACGGCGACGTAGCCCGTATCGATGCCCCACTGCGCCGCGCGCTCGGGCGCCGTCATCCATTGCGCGAACTTCACCGCCGCGGCCTGCTGGTCCTTCGGAGCCTTCTTGAAGATGTAGAAGTTCCCGCCCCCCGTGGGCGAGCCGCGCCTCTTCGAGGCGGGCAGCATCGCCACGCCGAAGTCGAACTTGGCGTTGTTCTTCACGTTGGTGAGGTTGCCGGTGGTGGTCCAGATCATGGCGACCTTGCGTTCGAAGAAATCCTTCGGTGTCGTGCCCCACTCCACCACGCCCGGCGGATGCACCTTGTGCTTGCGGCCCAGGTCCACCCAGTACCGCAGCGCCTCGATGACCGCGGGCTTGTCGAAATAGGTCTCCGTGCCCGCCGCGTTCATGAGCTCGACGCCGTTGGGGGTCGTGAGGCCCTGGAAGAGCCAGTACGGGAAGCCCGACGAGGGAATCTGCACGCCCCACTGCGTGACGTTGCCGGAGGCGTCGCGCCTGGTGAGCTTCTGCGCGTATTCGAGCATCTCCTTCCAGTTGGCGGGCGCCTTTTCGGGATCGAGCCCGGCCTCCTTGAAGAGCTCCTTGTTCCAGTAGAGGACGATCGTCGAGCGCTGGAAGGGAATGCCCCAGGTCTTGCCGCCGGTCTGGCTGTTGGCCATGAAGGCCGGGTAGTAGGCCTGGGTATCGATGCCTTCGAACGGGACGATGGCGTCCTCGTCGATCAGCGTGAACATGTCGGTGGAGAGCAGCACTGCGGTGGTCGGCGGGGTGCCGCTCTTGTGCGCGGTGATGGCCTTGACGAGGGTTTCCTGGTAAGTGCCCGAATACACCGGCTTCACCCTGATGCCGGGATTCTCCTTCTCGAAATCCGCCGCCATCTGGTCGACGATCTTGGTGATCGGGCCGCCGACGGCGACCGGGTAATAGAACTGGATCTCCTGGGCGGAAGCGCCCAGGGCCAGCGCGGCGGCTGCCGCGGCGAGCCAATGCCGGGTCTTGCGTGTATTCATGACTTTCTCCCTCCGGTTGTCGAATCGAAAAGGTGTCGCTTGTCGTCGTCCCAGGCCACTCTTACCGTCTCGCCCGCCCGCACGTTCGCGTGGCCGGGCACGCGGATCAATACGCAGTCGCCGCCGAGCTTCGCCGATATCAGGGAATCGGCGCCGAGGTACTCGACGGATTGCACGTGCGCTTCCCGTCCCTCGTCCCCCGTCCCCCGCCTCAAGATTTTCATGTCCTCGGGCCGCACGCCGGTGAGGTGGCCACCGTCATCGAGCCGCATGAGGTTCATCGGGGGCGCGCCGATGAACGAAGCGGTGAACGCCGTCGCCGGTCGCGAGTAGAGCTCCTCGGGGGTGCCAGCCTGCTCGATGCGCCCGTCGCGAAGCAGCACCACCTGGTCGGCCATCGTCATCGCCTCGGTCTGGTCGTGGGTCACGTACACCATGGTGATGTTGAGGCGGCGCTGCAGTGCGCGGATCTCGCGGCGCATCTCGCCGCGCAGTTGCGCATCCAGGTTCGAAAGCGGCTCGTCCATCAGGCATACCGGCGCCTCCGCGATGATGGCGCGCCCGAGCGCCACGCGCTGCTGCTGTCCGCCGGAAAGCTGCGAGGGCTTGCGCGCGAGCAACGGCTCCAGCCCGAGCAGCTGCGCCACCCGCATGAGCTTCGCCTGCCGGTCGGGGATCTTGCGCACGCGCAAGCCGAACACGATGTTCTCGGCGACGGTCAGGTGCGGGAAAAGCGCATACGACTGGAACACCATCGCCAGCCCCCGCTGCGCGGGGGGCAGGTGGGTCACGTCGCGGCCGCCGATGCGGATCGTGCCCGCCGTCGGCGTGTCCAGCCCCGCGATTAGCCGCAGCGTCGTGGACTTGCCGCAACCGGAAGGTCCGAGCAGCACGACGAAGGAGCCGGGCGCGGCCGAAAAGCCGATGCCGTCGAGAGCGCGCGACTCTCCCCAAAACTTCGCGATGCCCTGGAGTTCGATGGATGACACGGGGGGGAAGTATAGGGGGACGAGGGACGGGGGACGAGGGATGAGGGATCAGGGATCAGGGATGATGAACGGCAAATCAGGCGCCGAGGCGGGCGAACCCTTTGCTAGACTCTCCCGGCCCGTTCGGCTGATCCCGTCCCTCATCCCTCGTCCCTCATCGCCGCCCTTTCAATGACCACCCTCGTCGTCGCCGTCCTCGCCTACCTCGCCATCACCATCGCGATCGGGCTGTACGCGACCCGCTTCGTGCACAACTCGAAGGACTACCTGGTGGCCGGCCGAAGCCTGCCGGTGTACATGACGACGGCGACGGTGTTCGCGACCTGGTTCGGTGCCGAAACGGTGCTGTCGGTCTCGGCCACCTTCGTGAAGGACGGGCTGGGCGGTGTTCCGGCGGACCCGTTCGGGGCCACGTTCTGCCTCATCTTCGTGGCGCTCTTCTTCGCCCGCGCCTTCTACCGCATGGACCTGCTCACCATCGGCGACTTCTACAAGAAGCGCTATGGCAAGGGCGTCGAGGTCCTCACCAGCATCGCGGTCACCTTGTCCTACCTGGGCTGGACCTCGGCGCAGATGACCGCGCTCGGCATCGTCTTCAACTCGCTCTCCCAGGGCGCGATCACGCTCGACCAGGGAATCCTCATCGGCGCCGTGATCGTGCTCGTCTACACCACGCTGGGTGGCATGTGGTCGGTGGCGCTAACCGACCTCTTCCAGTCGGTGGTCATCGTGGCGGGCCTCTTCTACGTGGCCACGCTCGCCTCCGGCATGGCCGGCGGTTTCGGCAAGGTGGTGCAGCACGCATCGGACGCGGGCAAGTTCTCGTTCTGGCCCACGGGCGGCTCCAAGGAGTGGTGGGCTTTCGTGGCGGCGTGGGCCACGCTCGCGGTTGGCTCCATCCCGCAGCAGGACGTCTTCCAGCGCGTGACGAGCGCGAAGGACGAGGCCACGGCGGTCCGCGGCTCGCTGCTGGGCGCCGCGGCCTACTTCGCCCTCGCCTTCGTGCCGATGTTCCTCGCGTACGCCGCGCTCATGGTGGATCCGGCGATGGTGAACGCCCTGCTCAAGCAGGATGGTCGCGAGGTGCAGCTGATCCTTCCCAATTTCGTGCTGGCGCACACGCCGCTTTTCGCGCAGGTCATGTTCTTCGGCGCGCTCCTGTCGGCGATCCTCTCCACCGCTTCCGGCGCGTTGCTCGCGCCCACGGCGCTTTTCACCGAGAACGTGGTGAAGCCGCTCTTCGGCGAGATGGGAGACAAGCGCTTCCTGCTGCTGCTGCGCATCGTGCTGGTGCTCTTCACCGCCGGCGTGCTCGTATTCGCGCTCAACAACACGAGCACCATGTACGAGATGGTGCAGAACGCGTACAAGGTCACCCTCGTCGGCGCCTTCGTGCCGCTGGTCTGCGGCATCTACTGGTCGCGCGCCACCACGCAAGGCGCCGTCCTGTCGGCGCTGGCCGGGCTCGCCGTATGGGGCATCTGCGAGGCATTCTTCGCCGAGGCCACCGTGCCGCCGCAGATGGTCGGCCTCTTCGCCTCCGTTGCCGGGATGGTGCTCGGCTCGCTCACCCCGCAGGTGATCCGGGACGCGCGCACCGGCTCCCTGGCAAGGATCTGATCCGCCGCCGCCCGGGGCGCGGAGCGTTTGGCTCCGCGTTTTCCGCATTTCGTCGCTTTCCGCTTCCGCGGCCTCGCGCCCGCTCCTAATCTGCGTCCAACGCCGAGCCAACGGCATGCAGCCAAAAGGAGCAGGGACATGAACACCTTCGATTTCGCCGCCACGCCGGGCGCCTCGCCCGTGGCCGCCGCCGTCACGTTCGCCGTGAGCGCGTGGTTCTTCGTCGCCATGGGCTTGATGCTCACCGAGACTCCGGCGCACAGCGCCTCCGCGGAAGCCGCCGCGCCGCACGTGAGCTCGGTGGTGTACACCGCCCCGGCCGTGGCGATCAGCCCCGAGGCGCGCCTCATCATCGTCGTCGAGGGCCGGCGCGCGTAACCCCGGCCCCCAATTTCCTCCCAGCGGGTGGCTCTGGCCCGGCGCAAGCCGGGCCGTTTTTTTTGCCTGGCGCCGCCCGGCCCGCCGGGTGCGCGTTTCGTCGCATGTCCTTTGCCGGGGGCGCCACGGGGGCGTTACATTTCCTTTCCACCGTGACCGCGTCTTCGCCCTTGAACTCCTTCGTCCACCTCTTCGAGGGGCTGTCCGTGCGCCGCGTGCTCTGGGTCACCGTCGTCTCCGCGACGGCGGCCGGGGCCGTGGTGTGGCTCTTCCTCAATACCTACCTCGACCTGCTGGTGACGGCGCTGTGCGTGGGCTACACCAGCATGGTGCTGTTCACCGTGGCCGGCAACATCCGCCAGTCGCTTTTTCCGCGCGAGGCGATGCAGATCCTGGCGATCATCGCGGGGTCGGTGCTGGGTACGATCCTCGCGGGTTTCGTGAAGGGCCGCAGCCTCGGGGGCATGTTCACCGAGCGGCTCTCGGGCGTGGCCATCAGCATGGGCCTGGGCGTGGGCTTCGGCTGCGTCGTCGTGGCAACGGTCATCCTGAGGGAGAAGCACGCGCGCGACCAGGCGCGGATCCTGCGCGCCGAGGCCGAGCGCCACCAGATGGAGAAGAACGTGCTGGAGGCGCGGCTGGCCCTCATGCAGGCGCAGGTCGAGCCGCATTTCCTCTTCAACACGTTGGCCAACGTCCAGCACCTCGTCGAGACCGATCCGGCCTCGGCTTCCCGCATGCTGGAGAGCCTCATCCGCTACCTGCGGGCCGCCTTGCCGCAGATGCGCGAGGCCACGACCAACCTGGGGCGGGAGGTCGACATGGCGCGCGCGTTCCTCGACATCCACCGCGTGCGCATGGGCTCGCGCCTGGCCTTCGACATCGAGGTGCCCGAGGCGCTAAAGGGCCGGGCGTTCCCGCCGATGATGCTCATCTCGCTGGTCGAGAACGCCATCAAGCACGGCGTCGATCCGTGCTGCGAATGCGGGCGGATCGTGATCCGTGCGCAGGAGGAGGGCGGGCAGCTGCGCGTCTCGGTGGTGGACACCGGCGAGGGCATCGTGCCGAAGAAGGGTGGGGGTGTCGGGCTTTCGAACATCCGCGAACGGCTTAAGGCGCTCTACGGCGCCTCGGCGCGGCTGGTCCTGGAGGAGAATGCCCCCCGTGGCGTCGTGGCCTCCATCGAGGTGCCCTCGGCCGGCGCCGCATAGGGGAGCGACAGGACATGAACGAGAAGGCTGCAGCGCAGGCTCGCGTGAGCGCCGTCATCGCCGACGACGAGCCGTTGCTGCGCGCGCAGCTGCGCTCGCGGCTGGCGCGGCTCTGGCCTGGCCTGGACGTGGTCCACGAGATGGAGAATGGACGCGACATCTTGCAGGTCCTCGAGCAGCACGCGCCCCAGGTCGTCTTCCTGGACATCCACATGCCCGGCGTGAACGGCCTGGAGGCGGCTCGAGCGGTCAAGGGCAGGGCGCACATCGTCTTCGTCACCGCCTACGACCAGTACGCCGTGGAGGCCTTCGAGCGCGGCGCGGTCGATTACGTCCTGAAGCCCTTCGAGGAGGAGCGCCTGGCCGAGACCGTGGCGCGGCTGCGCGAGCGCGTGGAAGCGCGCCCCGAGGCTTCCCTCGATGCGTTGGTCGAGCAGCTGGCGAGCCGCCTGGGAACCGGCAAGCCGGTGGAGCACCTGCGCTGGATCAAGGCCTCCGTCGGCAGCAACGTGCGCCTGATCCCGGTGGAGGAGGTGCTGTTCTTCCAGTCCGACGAGAAATACACCCGCGTGGTGACGCTCGAAGCCGAGTCGCTGATCCGCAAGCCCATCAAGGAGCTCCTGGACGAGCTCGACCCCGCCAAGTTCTGGCAGGTCCACCGCGCCACCATCGTGAACGTCGACCACATCGCCTCGGTGCGCCGCGGCCTCAAGGACCAGGCCGAGATCGCGCTCCGGGACCACCCCGAAACGCTGGTGGTTTCACGCAACTTCACCCACCTCTTCAAGCAGATGTAGCGGCCTTTCCTCCGTTTCGCCCCCCGCTTTCTGCATTTCGCCTCCGGGCGCTGGAAGGGGCCCTCCTACACCCGGAAGATGGGGTCATCCCAGCCAGCGAGGCCCCAAGATGACCCTGATCCAGGCGCTCGGACCGCAACTTCCGACGATCCTCATGTTCTTCGGTGTCCTGCTCCTGTCGATCGCCACGGCGGTGATCGCGCTGCTGGCCGACTATTGAAGCGACCGCTGCGCCGCCGCAGTCGCCCCCCGTCCCCGTAAGATTCCCCGATGAAGCCCGTTTCAGACCTGTTGCACCGCACGCCCTGGTGGGCCCTGATCGTCGGGGCGCTCGCGACGTTCGTGGCGCTCGCCGCGTTCGTCACGCCCTACCACATCATCCAGTACCACGACCGGTCGGGCTCCGACGTGGCGTCGCGCGCAATCAAGCGCGAGGTGGACAACGCCTTCGCCGAGAACGCCATCAACGTGGGGCGCAGCGTCCTGAAGGGCATGATCGCCCGCACCACCGATCCCCAGCGCCGCGCGGAGCTGCAGGAGGCGCTCAAGGGCCTCGAGGAAGCCCGCCAGGAGCTGCGCGAAGTGGGCGCCGAGATCCTGGGCGCGAAGCGCGAGGCGCTCGAGCACGCGCAGGACACCGTGAGGAATTTGCGCGAATCGGTGCAGGAAGCGCAGCAGCTGCTGCGCGAGGCGCAGGACGAGGCCCGCAAGGCGCAGGGCGAGGCGATTCCCGCCGCCCAGGCGCGCGCGCAGTCGCTGCAGCAGGCGTTGCGCGAGGCTCAGGCACGCGTGAAGGAGGCCCAGGCGGCCGAGCGCGAGGCGCGCCGCGCGCTTCGACGCGCCGAGAAGGGCGTGAAGATCGACCTGGGAGCGGCTCCGGGAGAAAGCCCCAAGCTGCAGATCGAGATCGACCCGCCCGGCATCGCGCCGCCTGCCGATCCGCCCCCCGCGAGCGTGCCCGGGGCCGCCGCCCCGCCCCCGGGCCTGCCGCCGCTGCCTCCCGACGTGGCGAGCAAGATCCGTCGCGACGTGACCGGCGACATGTATCGCATCGGCATCGGCGCGGTGCTGATCCTGGTGCTGGTGCCGCTCTTCATCGTCGCGATCGTGGTCAAGTTCTTTGCCGACCGCTCGCGCGCTTCGCAGAAGGTCGCCGAAGCCAAGCGCAAGGAAGCCGAATACCACCGCATGGGCCAGCAGGTCACGGAGGCCAAGCTCGCCGCCCTGCAGGCGCAGGTCGAGCCGCACTTCCTGTACAACACGCTCGCCAGCGTCCAGGCGCTCACCGAGGTCGATCCCGCGCGCGCCAACGAGATGACCGGGCACCTCATCCAGTACCTGCGCAACGCCCTGCCCAAGATGCGCGAGTCGGTCTCCACGGTCGGCCAGGAGGTCGAGCTGGTGCGGGCCTACCTCAATATCCTGCAGATGCGCATGGGCAAGCGGCTCGAATTCGAGATCGCGGTGCCGCCGGAGCTCCTGGAGCGGCCGTTTCCGCCCCTCATGCTGCCTTCCCTCGTGGAGAACGCCATCAAGCACGGGCTCGAGCCCCAGCGCGAAGGCGGCACCGTACGCATCACCGCGAGCCTCGCCGGCGAGAACCTGCGCATGGTCGTGGCCGACACCGGCCGCGGCTTCTCCGACACGCCCGGCGCGGGCGTGGGCCTCGCGAACATCCGCGAGCGCCTCGCCGGCCTCTACGGCGACAAGGCCCACCTCACGCTGGAAGCGAACCAGCCGCACGGCGTGGTGGCGACGATCGACGTGCCCGCGGACGGCACCCGATCGAGCGCGGCCGCCGCACCCACCGGCGCCGCCCGCGCGGTTCCTCCGGCTGGCCCGGGCGACAAGGCGCTTGCCGCCGTCATTCCACCGCTCACCGAGGCGCCGCAAACCGGTTTCTGGCCCCGGACATGGCAGGCGCTCGTCGCCATGGAGCGCATCTGGCGCATGGCGCTCTACTACCTCTTCATCGGCCTGGTGGTGATCGCCGGCGTCGCCGCGGTCGGGATGGTGGTGGCCGTCGCCGTCGGCGCGGTGCCCGTGGTGCTGGAGAACGACGTCGTGAGCGGCCCTTCCGGCGTGCTGGTGGCGCTCGCCGCGGGCATCATCGGATTCGTCGTCGTGAGCGCCGCGCTCGCCATCGTCATGCTGGTGTTCTACGCCCTGGGTTTCTTCCTCCTGGCGCTGCTGGCCTTCGTGGCGTGCGTCGTGCTGATCGCGTTGTCGCCGATCCTCGCGCCGTTCATCCTGCTGGGTTTCGGGATATGGTGGCTCGCCCGCCGCAACCGGCAGGAGCGCTCGCCGGCACCCCCGCCGCCGCCCGCTGCTCCGCCGCCCGAGGCGCGCATAGAGCCCACCCTGGCCGGCCCCGGCCGCTAGAATCGCGCCATGCCCACCGCGATCCTGGCCGAGGACGAGCCGATCCTGCGCGCGCAGCTCGAAGGCAAGCTGCGCAAGCTCTGGCCCGAGCTCGAGATCATCGCGAGCGTCGAGGACGGCGCGGCGGCACTCGAGGCGCTCGAGGACCGCACGCCCGACTTCATGTTCCTCGACATCCAGATGCCCGAGATGACCGGGGTCGAGGTGGCGCGGCATGTGGGGGGGCGCGCCCACATCGTGTTCGTGACCGCGTACGACCAGTACGCGATCCAGGCCTTCGAGACCGGCGCCGCCGACTACATCCTCAAGCCGGCGACGGATGAGCGGCTGAAGGTGACCATCGATCGCCTCAAGGCGAAGCTCGCCGCGCCCACGCCGCCGCCCGACCTGGGTGCGGTGCTCTCGAAGCTCACCGAGCAGCTGAACGCCAACAAGCCGAAGCTGCAGTGGATCAAGGCCACCATCGGTCAGAACCTGCGGCTGATTCCGGTGAACGAGGTGCTCTTCTTCCAATCCGACGAGAAATACACCCGTGTCGTGCTCGCCGAAGGCGAGGCGCTCATCAAGACGCCCATCCGCGAGCTGCTCGACGGCCTCGCTCCCGAGGTCTTCTGGCAGATCCACCGCTCGACCGTGGTGAACGTGAACGCGATCGCCGCCGTGACGCGCGATTTCCGGGGCCAGGCGCACGTGAAGGTCAAGGGCAAGGACGAATCACTGGTCGTGTCACGGATCTATTCGCACCTGTTCAAGCAGATGTAGGGGAAAGGGGGAAGGAAAGGCGACAGCCCCTTTCCCATTACCCCCCTTTCACCCCTGTTTTCCTTCGTTTCGTCGGCAGCCTGCGCCCTACCCGCCGCCTCCGGTAGCCTTTCCCCCATGAACATTCCGACCCTGCCCTGGTGGAGACGCGTCGAGGCGCGCCTGGATGCGTGGGCCGCGAAGCGGCTTTCCCCAGAGGAGTACGCCGAGGCGGTGGAGCTCGACAAGCGCCTCAAGGCCAACGCGCTCAAGTGGCTGGGCTACTTCGTCGTGGCGGCCGCCTTCTTCGGCCTGATCCTGCTCTCGCTCTGGCCCAAACTCGGTCCGACGCGGGCCTTCACCCTTGCCGCTTTCGGTTGCCTCTATGTGGCCGTCGCCGGAGTCTCGGCATGGCACGGCTATCGCAAGTACACGAAACGCCCGGCGTGGGTGGTGTTCGTGGTGTTCATCGTGCTCGTGATGGGGGGCGCCGTCACCGGCTTCAGCGTGGCGCAGCTCAACATGGGCCGGTCGCTGTCGCAGATCGATCCCGAAAAAATCGCGCGGGCGATCGCGATCGCCCTGCTCGTCGGGATGGCGCTTGCCGGCGTCCTCGTGGGCATCGCGCAGATGCGCCTGCGGGAGGCGACGCAGCGCGCCGCGCGCCTGCAGGCCGAGGCGCAGGGCGAGCGCCTCGCGCGCCAGGGCGTTCAGGCCGAGCTCAAGCTGCTGCAGGCGCAGGTCGAGCCGCACTTCCTCTTCAACACGCTCTCGAACCTGCGCTACATGGTGCAGACCGGCTCGCGCGATGCATTGCCGATGCTCGACCACCTGATCCACTATTTGCGCACCGCGTTGCCGGAGCTGCGCGCCGAGGCCTCGACGCTCGGGCGCGAAGCCGAGCTCGCGCGCGCCTACCTCGAGATCATGAAGCTGCGCATGGGTGGCGCGCTCGAGGCGAGCATCGAAGTTCCGGCAGAGCTGGCCAACGAGCCGTTCCCGCCGCTCATGCTCGGCACGCTGGTCGAGAATGCCATCAAGCACGGCGTGGCGCCGGTGGGCCGCGGCCGCATCGCGGTGCGGGCGCTGCGTTCGCCAACCGGGCTTCGCGTCGAGGTCGAGGACGACGGGCGCGGCCTCGCGGCGCCCATCGGCCAGGGCGTCGGCCTGGGCAACATCCGCGAGCGCTTGCGCGCCCTGCACGGCGAATCGGGCCGGCTGGAGCTGCGCGGAGGCGAGCACGGCGGCACGCTGGCGAGCATCGAGGTGCCGCGATGAGCGCGGCGCCCACGGCTGTGATCGCCGACGACGAGCCCCTGCTGCGCGCAGGACTACGGGCGGCGCTTGCCCAGGCGTGGCCGGAGCTCGAGATCGTCGCCGAAGCGGCGAATGGCGCCGAGGCGGTGCACGCGGTGCGGGAGCACCGGCCCGACTTCGCTTTCCTCGACATCGAGATGCCGCGGGTGAACGGGCTCGAGGCCGCGCGCGAGATCCGCGACCTGGCCCACGTCGTCTTCGTGACGGCCTACGACCGCTATGCCGTCGAGGCCTTCGACCGCGGCGCGGTGGACTATGTCCTCAAGCCGGCGGAACTCGCTCGCCTTGCCGATACGGTGAAGCGCTTGCAAGCTCGCCTCGGTGCTTCCATGCCGCCCCTCGACGCGCTGGTGGAGGAGCTGGCGCGGCGCATAGCCCCCGCCGCCGAGCGCCTGCAGTGGCTGCAGGCATCCCTGGGCAACGCGCTGCGCCTCATCAACGTGGACGACGTCTTCTATTTCCAGTCCGACACCAAGTACACGCGCGTGGTGACGCGCGACGCCGAAGCCCTGGTGAAGAAGACGCTGCGCGAGCTCGCCTCCGAGCTCGACCCGCGGCACTTCTGGCAGGTGCATCGCGGCACGATCGTCAACATCCGCGCCATCGCTTCCGTCACCAGCGACGAGCTCGGCAAGCGCCACATCGCCCTGAAGGATCGGCCCGAGACGCTGGAGGTGAGCCGGACGTTCGCGCATTTGTTCAAGGGGTCGTGAGAGAGGGGACAGGGACGGGGGACGGGGGGACAGGGACGGGGGGACGAAAGCCGGGGAACGAAAGGCCGGCGGACGGCGAACGCAGGATGGCGAGGAGGAGCGCGGCAAACAAGCCGCTACTATTACGCTGTCGCGTTTCCCCGTCCCCCGTCCCCATGATCTACCGCCTCGAAGACCGCATCCCCGAGCTCCTCGGCGACAATTTCGTCGCGCCCAACGCCGCGGTCATCGGCAGCGTGCGCCTCGAGCGCGGCGCCAACGTCTGGTGGAGCGTCACCATCCGCGGCGACAACGACCTCATCACGCTGGGCGAGAACGTGAACGTGCAGGACGGCTCCGTGATCCATACCGATGGCGGCGTTCCCGTGACGCTGCATCGCAACGTCAGCGTGGGCCACCTCGTCATGCTCCACGGTTGCACCATCGGCGAGAACTCGCTCGTCGGCATCGGCGCCATCGTGCTCAACCGCGCCCAGGTAGGCCGCAATTGCCTGGTGGGCGCGGGTGCGCTCGTGCCCGAAGGCAAGGTGATACCCGACGGCTCGCTGGTGCTCGGCGTGCCGGGGCGCGTCATGCGCTCCCTCACGGCCGAGGAGATCGCCATGAACACGTGGATCGCCGAGCACTACGTGGAGCGTTGCGCGCGTTACCGCCAGGGACTCGAAGCGCTGGCATGACCCCCCGCCGGTACCGCGGCTCCATCGCGGTGTGGGCGGCGCTGCTCGCCTACGCGAGCTTCTATCCCTTCCAGCTTCGCATTCCGTCGCCGGAGGCGGTGAGCGCGTTCTTCGCCGCGCCGCGCTATGTGATCCGCTCCGACATAGCCTTCAACGTCGTGGCCTACATGCCGCTCGGCACGCTCACCTGTTTGTACCTGCGCACGCTGCTCGATCGCCACGCCATCCTGAAGGCCGCCCTCTTCGGCGCGGCCTTCAGCCTGGCGATGGAGCTGGTGCAGCTTTTCGTGCCCAACCGCGTGGCGACCTTCGCCGACCTGGTGGCCAATGCCGGCGGCGCGCTCATCGGCGCCCTCGTCTTCGCCGACCCCTTCTATTCGATGGTGACGAGAAGGTTGGGCGCGGTGCGCGATGCCGCGATCATCCCCGGCGCCTGGGGCGACGCGAGCCTGGTGCTGCTCATGCTGTGGTTCCTCGCGCAGCTCAATCCCGCCATCCCCTTCTTCGGCGCGGGCGACATCGCGCAGGGCGAAGGCAGCCTGCGCCTCCTGCAGTGGGCCGCGGTGGGAATGAGCATCTGCGGCTTCGGGCTCTTCATTTCCACCGTCCTGCGCAACGAAAGCGGCAGCCTGCGCGTGAGCGCGGTCCTGCTGAGCGTTGCCCTGTGGCTCAAGTTCGCCTTCGCCTCGCTGATGCTGCAGCCGCACTTTTCCGCGGAATGGGTGAGCACCGGGCGCATGTTGGGGCTCGCCGGCGGGATCGCGGCCTTCGTGCCGCTGCGCCGCTTGGGCCGCCCCGCGCGCATCTACCTCGGTTTCGTGCTGCTGCTCGCCGGCGCCCTGTTCTCGAAGATCTTCGGCGCCTACAGCCCGCTCGAGGAATTCCTGCGCCTCTTCCGCTGGCCGCATGGCCAGCTCGGAAGCTTCGCCACGCTCACGCGCTTCCTGCACGAGCTGTGGCCGTTCGCGGCGGTGGTGTTCCTCGCGTCGCTCTTCGTCGTCTCGCGCAAACAGGCCGTGCGATAATCCTTCGATGCACGCAGCGGATTGAGCGGCGCTTGCGCCCGCTCCGACAAGCCCTCGATGTCCTTCTACAAGCACCACGTCTTCTTCTGCCTCAACAAGCGCGAGGCGCCCGAGAATTGCTGCGCCTGCCACGGCTCCGAGGCGATGCAGGAGTACGCCAAGAGGAGGATGAAGGAGCTCAAGCTCCACGGCGAGGGCAAGGTGCGCATCAACAAGGCCGGTTGCCTGGACCGATGCGAGCACGGGCCGGTCCTGGTCGTGTACCCGGAGGAGGTCTGGTACACCTACGTGGACCAGGCCGACATCGACGAGATCATCGACGAGCACCTGGTGAACGGCCGCGTCGTCGAGCGACTGCGCATCTGATGGCCGTGTTCGCGGCCCGCGCGCGGGTGCAGGGCGCCGCGGGCGGGATCGAGGTCGCGTCCTCGATGCCCGAGGGGCCTCGCGCGATAGCCGTCATCGCCCATCCGCATCCGCTCTACGGCGGAACCATGGACAACAAGGTCGTCTCGACGCTCTCCAGGGCGTTCGTCGATGCTGGCCACGCCGCCTTCCGATTCAATTTCCGCGGCGTCGGCACGACCGAGGGCGTGCACGACGAAGGGCGCGGCGAGGTCGACGACATGGTGCGGGTGGTCGAGCATGCGCGGGCGGCGGCCGGCGCCACGTTGCCGCTCGCGCTCGCGGGCTTCTCTTTCGGCGGCGCCGTCGCGGTGCGCGCGAGCGATTCGGTCGATTTCGCCCAACTGGTGCTGGTGGCGCCCGGCTTTCGGCGCATCACCGCCGAAGGCATGGGCGCGGCCCCGGCACCCGACGATCCCAGCCTCGGCGCCCCCGGCCGGCACACGACGGCGAACACGCTCGTGATCCATGGCGATCACGACGAGACGGTGCCGCTTTCGGACTCACTCGCGTGGGCGGGCGCCCGCGAGGTCGCGGTGGCGGTGGTTCCAGGCGGCGAGCACTTCTTCCATCGCAAGCTGCACGTGCTTCGCGAGATCGTGTCGCGCTGGGTGCGCTGAGGGCGATGGCACCCGTGCTCGCCGCGCGCGGCATCCGCAAGTCGTTCGCGGGCCGCGAGGTGGTGGCGGGCCTCGACCTCGAGCTGGCAGCCGGGGAGTGTTACGGGCTCTTGGGGCCCAACGGCGCGGGCAAGACGACGACGCTGCGCATGCTGCTGGGCCTCACGCATCCCGATGCGGGCGAGATCACCCTGCTCGGGCATCCCGTGCCGCGCGCCGCGCGCGAGGGGCGCATCCGGGTGGGCGTGGTGCCCCAGGTCGACAACCTCGATCCCGACTTCACGGTTCGCGAGAACCTGCTGGTGTACGGGCGCTACTTCGGGCTCACGCGCGCGCAGGTCGAGGAGCGCTTGCCGCGCCTGCTCGCCTTCGCGACGCTCGAAGCGCGCGCCGACAGCCGCATACAGGAGCTCTCGGGCGGCATGAAGCGCCGCCTGGTGCTCGCCCGTGCGCTGGTGAACGATCCCGACCTCATCTTCCTCGACGAGCCGACCACCGGGCTCGACCCGCAGGCGCGCCACCAGATGTGGGAGCGGCTGCGCATGCTGCTGCGCCAGGGCAAGACCATCCTGCTCACGACGCACTTCATGGACGAGGCCGAGCGGCTGTGCGATCGCCTGAAGATCATCGACCACGGCCGCACCCTGGCCGAGGGCGCGCCTCAGGCCCTCATCGCGGAGCACGTCGAGCCCGAGGTGGTCGAGGTATACGGCGAAGGCGTCGAGGCGTGGTTCGAGTCGAGCGCCCGGGCAGTCTCGGCGCGCGCCGAGCTGCATGGCGAGACGGCGTTCTGCTACCTGCGCGAGGCCGCCCCTGCCATCGAGGCATTGCGGCGCTTCCCGAAGCTTCGCTTCATGCACCGGCACGCCAACCTCGAGGACCTGTTCCTCAAGCTCACCGGCCGGGACATGCGCGATGACTGAGGGCGCGGCATCCGCGCGCAGCAGGGGGCTCGCCGTGCCGGGCGTCTCACGGGCGTGGATCGCGGTCTGGCGGCGCAACTACCTCGTGTGGAAGAAGCTCGCCGCCGAGAGCGTGCTGGGCAACATCGTCGAGCCGCTTTTCTACCTGTTGGGCTTCGGTTTCGGCATCGGCGCGATGGTCCCCGAGGTTGACGGCGTGAAGTACATCGCCTTCCTGGCCGGCGGCACGATCTGCTACTCGACCATGCTTTCGGCCTCCTTCGAGGCGCTCTACTCGGGTTTCGCGCGCATGCACGTGCAGCGCACCTGGGAGGGCATCCTCAACGCGCCCGTGAGCCTCGAGGACGTGGTCTTCGCCGAATGGGTGTGGGCGGCCTCGAAGAGCTTCCTGTCCGGCACCGCGGTGTTGCTCGTCGCCGTGGCGCTCGGCCTCGCGCAGGCGTGGACGATGGTGCTGATCCTGCCGCTCGCCTTCGTGATCGGGCTCACCTTCGCCGGCATGGGCCTGGTGATGACCGCGATGGCCAAGTCCTACGACTTCTTCATGTACTGGTTCACCCTGGTGCTCACGCCGATGATGCTGCTTTCGGGCGTCTTCTACCCGCTCGCCACGATGCCGGGATGGTTGCAGGCGATCGCGAATGCCTTGCCGCTCACTCATGCGATCGCGCTGGCCCGGCCGCTGCTGCTCGGGCAATGGCCCGAGCAGCCGTTGCTGCATTTGCTGGTGCTGGCCGCCTACGGAATCGCCGGCTACCTGCTTGCAGTGAGGATGTTCCGCAAGCGCCTTGCTGGATAACGCCTATTTGTACTTGATGGTGCAGCCGTAGGGCGTCGTGCTCGCCGTCGTCACCGGCTTGCCCGCCTTCAGCTCGTCGAGCGCGGCCGCCACGTAGTTCTTCGACGTCTTCACGTCCTCGGGATTGGTCGAGCGCTTGTCGTCGATGGCGCCGTTGTAGACCACCTTGCCGCTCGGATCGATGATGTACATGTGCGGCGTGACCTTGGCGCCGTAGGCCATGCCCATCTGCCCGGGCTCGTCCATGAGGTAGCGCGCGGGCTCGGCGCGGAAATCGCGCAGCTGCTTGTCGAGCGTCATCGGATCGGCGTAGTCGGAGGATTCGCGCGTGGTCGAGTTCACCGCGAGCCAGACCACCTCCTTGCCGTACTTCTTCTGCAGCGCCTGCATGTTGCCGCTCTTGTAGTGCTTCTGCACGAACGGGCAGCCGAAGTTGTTCCATTCGAGGACCACGGTCTTGCCCTTGTAGTCGGCCAGGTTCACCGGCTTGCCGGCAAGGTCGGTCACGTTGAAGGCCGGTGCCGGCTTGCCCACGGGCGCGGACGCGAAGGCCATGCCGCAGGCGAGCGAGGAGAGCGCGATCAGGGAGCGTTTCATTCATTACCTCCGGGTCTTTGGGTCAGGGTGGTGGCCGCCGGTTTGGCTGCCGGCAGCCGCGAGAGTTCGGCGATCACGATGGAAGGCGTGAGCACTTCGGGAAGCAGTTGGGGGTCGGGGGAGCCGGGCGTGTAGAGCGCATACACCGGGATCGCATTGCGGCCCAGCGCGGCGAGGGTGGCGGTGATGCGCGGATCCTGCCGCGTCCAGTCCGCGCGCAGCGGCACCACGCCTTTCGCCGCGAACGCCTGCATCACCTCGGCATCGTGCAGGGCGACGCGCTTGTTCACCTGGCAGGTCACGCACCAGGCGGCGGTGAAATCCACGAACACGGCCTGCCCGCCGCCGGTCAATTGCGAGACTTTCTCCGGTGACCACTCCTGCCAGGCGAGCTCCCCGGCCCGGGCGCTTGCGCCGCCCGCGGCGGCCGAGCCTTGCGGCGCGGGCCATGCGATCGCGAGCCCCGCGATGGCGAAGAGCACCGCGACCGTCGGGCGCCACAGCCCGGGCGAGTGGTCCCAGCGGCCGTACATCCACGCGCCCATGGCGATGAAGACGAGGCCGCCAAGCAGTGCGAGCACCGCGTCGTTGCCCGCCTGTGCGCCGATCACCCAGACCAGCCAGGCCACGGTGGCGTAGAGCGGGAAGGCCAGCACTTGCTTGAAGGTCTCCATCCAGGCGCCCGGGCGCGGCAAGCGGCGCAGCAGCGCCGGAAACAGCGCGAGGAGCAACACCGGAAGGGCCATGCCCGCGCCCAGCGTCGCGAACACCAGCAAGGCGAGCCCCGCGCCCTGCGTGAGCGTGAAGCCCACGGCCGCACCCATGAAGGGCGCCGTGCATGGCGTCGCGACGACCGTCGCCAGCACGCCCGCGAGCAGCGCATCCGCATAACGGCCCTTCGCCGACAGGTTCGAGGTCAGCGATTGCGCGAAAATGCCCCATTCGAAGACGCCCGAAAGGTTGAGGGCCAGCAGGAAGAAAAGGCCCGCCAGCAGCGTGACCACCAGCGGCGACTGCAGCTGGAATCCCCAGCCGAGCTGGCCGCCGGCGGCGCGCAGGGCCAGCATGATGCCGGCGAGGAGCAGGAAGGAAAGCACCACGCCCGCCGCAAAGATCACGCCCTGCAACCGCATCGCGCGGGCATCCCCGTGGGCGTGCTCGACGAATCCCATCACCTTGATGCCCAGGACCGGAAATACGCAGGGCATCAGGTTCAGCAGGATGCCGCCGAGGAAGGCGAAGCCCAGTGCCGCGAGCACGCTGCCATCGATCTGCGCGCTCGCCGGGCGCGCGGCGCTCGTCGAACCGGCCGCGGCGATCGGTTGGGTGGAGACGGGCGCCTCGATCGCGATCGCCTTGCGGCCTATGCCGGGCCAGCCCGCTTCCGCGACTGCCACGCCCGCTACCCTGGTCACGTTCGTCGGCGGCGGCTCCACCAGCTTCATCTCGATGCGCAGCGAATCGCCTTCTCGCGTGACTTTCTGCGGCGCGGCCGGCTCGATCAGCTGCTCGCGTTCGGGGAAAAAGGAAACCTGCTTCGGCGGCGAGGTGCCCGGTGGCGGCGTGAGGCGCACGACGAGCTGCTTGGCCGAAAGCGACGATTCCGACTTCCAGCCCGGTGCGGCCACCGGCAGCATGCCCTTGGCGCGCTCGATGCTGCCCACGTTGCGCGGATCGGGTTTCGGTTCGGCGGGGCCCACCTCGAGGGTGAGGTCGAGCTCGCCCTTTTCGGGAATGCAGATGTCCTTGCACACCAGCCATTCGGCCTTGGCGCGAAGGGTCTGGGCGCCCGACGCGCCGGCCGGCGGGGTGAGCTGCGAGAGCAGCACCACCTCGTCCTCGTAGCCGTAGTTCATGAGCGGCCCGATCGGCAGCGGCCGCGGATAGGGCCATTGGATCTCGCCCGCCTTCCAGCCCTCGGGGAGCACCCACTCGATTTTGGTCGGCAGGCCCGAATCGCCCGGATTCTTCCAGTAGGTATGCCAATGCTCGGCCATGCGCAGCTTGAGGCCCACCAGCACGGGCTTGCCCGGCTGCGCCGTGACCGCCTCGGCCACCAGCTGCGCCTCGACGTGCTCGGTCTTCACCACCGGCGCCGCATGCACGGCCGCACCCCAGGCGAGCGCCGCGATTGCCACGAATAACCGGGTAAGTCCTTGGAATGTCACTTAAAATGACGCCTCATGCTCTGGATCAAGTCGCTGCACATCATCTTCGTCGTGGCCTGGTTCGCGGGACTATTTTATCTCCCCCGCCTCTTCGTCTATCACGCCGAAGCCCGTGACGCCGCGTCGAACGAGCGCTTCAAGGTGATGGAACGCAAGCTCTACCGCGGCATCATGACGCCCGCCATGGTCCTCGCCATCGTATTCGGCACCTGGCTCTGGCTGGGTTACGGTTTCCGCGGCGGCTGGCTCGCCGCGAAGCTGGTGCTGGTCGGGCTGTTGCTGACATACCACTTCTGGCTCGGCGCCTGCGTGCAGGAATTCGCCCGCGACGCCAATGCGCGTTCGCACACCTTCTATCGCTGGATGAACGAGGTGCCGGTGCTGTTCCTCGCCGCCATCGTGGTCCTCGTGGTCGTGAAGCCCTTCTGATGAGCCGCCCCGCCCCCCGCATCCTGGTTAAACAGGACCAGGGCGAACATTATTTCTTCGCGCCTTGCCCCCGCGGGCTTGCCGGCGCGCTGGGCGAGGAGCTGGCCGCGCTCGGCGCAAGGGACGTGCAGCCTGCCGATGCCGGCGTGGCCTTCGTCGGCCCGTTCGACCTCGTGTACGCGGCGAACCTCCATTCGCGCATCGCCAGCCGGATCCTCTGGCGGGCCGCGCAGTTTCCGTATCGCAACGAGGAGGACATCTACCAGGGCGCCGGCAGGGTACGCTGGAACGCGCATTTCAACGCCGACAGGACGTTCAAGGTCGAGACCAACGCCCAGCGCAGCCCGGTGAAGAGCCTCGATTTCGTGACTCTGCGCGTGAAGGATGCGATCGCCGACCAGTTCCGCACCGCCCTCGGCAGGCGCCCTTCGGTGGAGTCGCGCTCGCCCGACCTGCGCGTGCACGTATTCCTCGATGCCAAGACCTGCACGCTCTACCTCGATACGAGCGGCGAGTCGCTCTTCCGGCGCGGGCGCCGCGACCACCTAGGGGAGGCGCCGCTCAAGAAGAACCTCGCCGCGGGCATCCTGCGCCTGGCCGGCTGGCGCCCGGGAACGCCGCTCCTCGATCCCATGTGCGGAGCGGGCACGTTCCTCACCGAAGCCGCCGAGATGTCGCTGGGCCGCGCAGCGGGGCGCGAGCGGGAATTCGCCTTCGAGAAGCTCTCGCGCTTCAACGAGGTGACGTGGGACCGCATGCGCGCCAATGCGCGCAAGTCGGAGGAGCCCGCGCATCCGTTGCCGATCTTCGGCTCGGACCTCTACGGGCGCTCGCTCGGCCATGCCGCGCTCAACCTGAAGGAGTCGGGACTGGAACCCTGCGTGCAGCTCAAGCAGGTGAACCTGCTCGAGCTCTCCCCGCCTACGCCCACCGGCCTGCTGGTGACCAATCCTCCCTATGGCGTGCGCCTCGGGGAAAAGGAAAAGCTGGCCGAGTTCTACCCGCAGCTGGGAGACGCGCTCAAGCAGCGCTTCCATGGGTGGACGGCCCACATCTTCTCCGGCGATCCCGACCTCGCGAAGCTAATCCGCCTGCATGCCTCGAAGAAGCCCGTGCTCTACAACGGCGCCCTCGAATGCCGCCTGTACGAGTACCGCATCGTCGCCGGAAGCAATCGCCCGAAGTGAGCGCCGAGATGCTGCTGCGTCTCGCGCTGGTGCCCACCGCCGTGTGGCTGGCGAGCCTCGCGGCGCGCCGGTGGGGCCATGCCGTCTCGGGCTACCTGGGAGGCCTGCCGCTCATCGGCGGGCCGATCACGCTTTTCCTCGCGATCGACCTGGGCGTGGAGTTCGCCGCGCGCTCGGCGCTCTTCACTCTCGCGGCCGTCGCAGGGCAGGCGGCACACCTGCTCGCCTTCGCCTGCGTGGCTCGCCGCCGTGGGTGGCAGATGGCCCTTGCGGCCGGCTGGGCGAGCTTCTTCGGGGTTTCGCTGCTGGCCGCGCAGTCGTCGCTCACGCCGCTGCCGGCGCTTGGGCTGGCGCTCGCAGGCCTGGTCTCGGCGTGGTTGGGCTTGCCGGCGATTCGAGGCGAGGCGGGCTTGCCGGCGATCCCGGCCATGGAATTGCGCCTTCGCCTCGTTGCGGCGTTCGTGCTCGCAGGCTTCATCCTGTGGGCGGCTCCCGTGTTCGGCCCCGTGGCGAGCGGCGTATTGCTCTCCCTGCCCATCACGGGATCCATCATGCCGCCCTTCACCCTCGCGCTTTACGGCGCCGACCCGCTTGCGCGCCTGTTGCGTGGCTTCGTTGTCGGCCTGTGCGGCTTCACCGCGTTTTTCGTGGTGGTGGCATCGAGCGTCGAGGCGTGGGGAATCGCGCCCGCCTTTCTCGCTGCCGTGCCGGCCGCTTTGGCGGCGGTCTTCCTCGCCAGCCACTCGACGCGGCGTGCCCAGGCGTAGGACCCCGCCTACGCCACGAGCGCACGGGCCTGACAACGGCCCGGGCCGTCGCCTGATTTCGGCGGCGCTTGCGGTTTGGGAGGATGTGTCTGCGTCTGGAGGGATGGGCCATCGCCTGTCCCACGTCTCAAACACCGCCCCCCACGCGGGCTTGAAGGAGTGACTCATGAAGAAGCTCATCGCACTGATGCTCAGCGCGTTTTTCCTCGCCGGCTGCAACACCATGGCCGGCCTCGGCGAAGACACGCAGGCCGCGGGCAAGAAGCTCGAGAACAGCGCCGAGCGCAACAAGAACTACCGCCCGTAAGCATCGGGCATCCACGGAGACTCCGTGAGCATGGGCTCCGTGCCTTTTCATGACCCGGCGAACGATTCGCACATCGCGCCGGAAGACATCCGCGACCAGCTCCGCAAGGACCACCAATGGGCCCTGGCGGAGCTGGAATCGCTTCCGCGCGAGGAGGACGAGCGCGCGGGCATGGCGCGGCTGCGCGCACTGCGCCAGGCGTGGGTGATCCACGCGCTCGCCGAGGAATCCGTCGTGTACCGCGCGCTCGAAAGCTCCCACTCGAGCGAGCGCGCCGACGAGCGCTTCGTCGAGCACGAGCTGGTTGGCGACCTCTTCTCCAAGATGGAGCGGCTGCGCGCGGGCTCCCTCGAATGGACCGCGCGGCTCAAGGTCGTGAGCGACCTCATCCGGCGCCACATCGCCTCCGAGGAGAACGACATGTTCGTGCGGCTCGGGCGCCACTTCGACGAAGCGGCCCTTCGCGAGATGGGCGAGCGCTTCCGCCTCGCGCACGACAAGTTGATGCTGCTCGAGAGCGCGAAGGCGGCCTAGCCGGCTTGCAGCCGCGCCCGCGCGAGCAGCTCGCCGTGGTTGGGGGCGTCGACGAGCGAGCCGAAAGCCCGTACGCCGCCTTCAAGCCGTGACGAAACGAACGCCTCCGCCGCGGCGCCGCTCGAATGCCGGCGCATCAGGGCAGCCTGCATGCACAGCGCGATCGATTCCACGATCCGCCGCGCGTGCACCTCGGCCATGGCGGGAGCGGCGAGCGCCGTGCGCGCCTCCTCCCAGCGACTTCGAACCCGAGGATCCGCCTCGTCCGCGAGCTCGCCCGCCAATGCTTCGAGCGCGCCGGGTGAACGGCTGATCGCGCGCAGCGTGTCCAGGCAGATCACGTTGGCGCTGCCTTCCCAGATGCCATTCAGCGGGGCTTCGCGGTAGAGCCGCGCGAGCGGCGACTCCTCCACGTAGCCGTTGCCGCCGAGGCACTCCATCGCCTCCGCTGCCAGCGGCACCATGCGCTTGCACAGCCAGTATTTGGCCACCGGCGTGAGCAAGCGCTGCAGCTCGGCTTCCGCGGCGTCGTCGCGGGCGCGGTCGAAAGCGCGCGCCACCCGGAACGCGAGCAAGACCGCTGCCTCGGTCTCGAGCGCCATGTCCACGAGCACGTTCGCCATCAGCGCATGGTCGCCCAGGCGCTTGCCGAAGGCCTCGCGCCAGGCGGCGTGGTGCACGGCCTGGTTCAGCGCCGAGCGCATCATCCCGGCCACGCCCACGACGATATCGAAGCGCGTGTGGTGCGCCATGGAGAGGAGGGTGGCGATGCCGCGGCCCGGTTCGCCCACCAGCCATGCCGAGGTATCGCGATATTCGATCTCGGCCGAGGCGTTGGAGCGGTTGCCGCACTTCTCCTTGAGGCGCTGGATGAGGAAAACGTTGCGCTCACCGCTCGGCAGCCAGCGTGGCACGAAGAAGCAGGTGACGCCCTCGGGGGCACGCGCGAGCGTGAAGAAGCCGTCGCTCATCGGCGCGGAGCAGAACCATTTGTGCCCCGTGAGCCGCCAGCTCGAGCCATCGCGCGTGGCGAGCGTCTGGACGGCGCGCAGGTCCGATCCGCCCTGCTTCTCGGTCATCGCCATGCCGAGGGTGGCGCCGTCCTTGAGGCCCACGGCGATCGCGCGCGGATCGTAGGCATTGGCGAGCACTTTCGGGCGCCAGTCGCGCTCGAGGTCCGGCGCCTGTGCAAGCACCGGGATGGAAGCGAACGTCATCGTCACCGGGCACGCGGTGCCCTGCTCGAGCTGGTTCCAGAGATAGAAGAGCGCCGCACGCGCGGAAAATCCGTTCATGGGCCGATTCCACGCGAGCGCATGCAGGCCCGCGCCCATCGCGCGGCGCATGAGCACGTGGTAGGACGGGTGGTAATCGACCTCGTCGAGGCGATGCCCGTAGCGATCGTGGGTGCGCAGCTCCGGCGGGTAACGGTTGGCGAGGGCGGCATGGTGCTGCGCCTCCGCCGAACCCACATGGCGCCCGAGGGCCGAGGCCTCGGCGGCGATGTCGCCTACGCCCGCGCGCCCGACCGCGCCGCGCAGCCAGGGGTCGGCAGCGAAGGCGTCGTATCCCTCGAGCGGTGGCGGCTGGTTGGTCACCGCGTGGGTTTGGGAAATGCGCACCGTCATCGCCGGGTCCTCGCGCTTGCCGCCGCCTCGTGCGTCCATTCGACGATCGCATCGAGCGCAGCCGCGGCGGCACCCGCGCGCGGGTCGTTGATCATCATCACCACGATCCAGCGGCGCCCGCCACGATCGAGCACGTAGCCGGCGACGCTCTGGACATCCGAGAGCGTACCGCCCTTGAGGTGGGCGCGACCCTTGGCGGCGCCCTGCCGCGCGCGCAAGGTGCCATCCACGCCGGGCACCGGCAAGGAGGAAACCAGCTCCGGCATGACCGGGCTCGACCACGCCGCGCGCAGGATCGCCGCGAGGGTCGCGGCGCTCGCGCGCTCTTCTCGCGAAAGGCCCGAGCCGTTTTCCAGGCGCAGCTCGGACGCCTCGATGCCGCGCCCGCGCAGCCACTCGGCCACGCGTTGCGCGCTCGCGCGCGCCTCGGCCCCGCCGGCGGCCGGCGCCGAAAGGGCAAGGAAAAGGTGGCGAGCGAGCACGTTGTTGGAATGCTTGTTCATGTCGCGCACCAGGCTCGCGAGCGGCTCCGACTCGTGGCGATACAGCGGGTGGGCGTCGGGCGGCACGGGACCCGCGCGCACCTTGCCGCGCAGCACGCCGCCCGTCTCGCTCCAGAGCCAGCGCAAATTCGCCTCGGTGAAACGTGCGGGGTCCAGCACCGACAACGCCCATGTCCGCTCGCCGCAGGCGGCCGGATAAGCGCCGCTGAAGGTGATCGTCGCCATGAGCCCGATCTCGACCACGTCGTAGGTGATGCCGCCACGGAAGCTGCGACACGGCTCCGCGGTCGGCCGCAAGCGGCTTGCCACCTCGAGGTTGGGCAGGTCCGGCTCGGGCACGACGCGCACACCGCGTGCGTCCGGAATGAAGCGGAAATGCACCACGTTGAAGTTCACGAGCAGCGCATCGGCGCCCACGTTGTAGGCGCGTCTTGGCTCGTTGTCGAATTTCGCCGGGTCGTGCACGAGCGGCGCGAAGAAGCTTCGGTCGAGCACGATGTCGCCGTGGATTTCGCGCACGCCCCGGCTTCGCAGGGCGTGCGCCGCTTGCCACACGCGCTCGTACGTGAGCTGGGGATCGCCGCCGCCGCGCACGTGGAGGTCGCCCTGGAGGACGCCGTTGGCGATCTCGCCGGTGTGAAGGAAGTCGGTGCCGAAGGTGAATGCGGGTCCCAGCAGCTCGAGCGCCGCGAAGGTGGTGATGACCTTCACGACCGAAGCCGGATTCATGGCCGCGGTGGGATTGTGCGCGACGACCGGCAGGCGCCCGTCGAGGGGCTCGACGATGGCCGCCACCGACGTCTCGGGCACGCCCGCCTTGTCGAGCGCCTGGCGCACGACGGGTGGAAGCTGCGCCGCCGCGGGCCACGCAATCACCATGGCCAATGCCGCAAACGCGAGCCGGATCATCGGCCGAGCTCCTCCACGATGGCGCGCGCTGCGCGGAGCAACAGGCTGAACTCCTCGTCGCCCACCACGTACGGCGGCATGAAGTACACGGTGCCGCCGATCGGGCGCAGCAGCACCTCGTGCCGCAGGGCGATCTCGAACGCGCGCTGGGCGAACGAATCCTGCGCGGTGCCCACCTCGAAGGCCCACACCATGCCCAGGTGGCGAAAGCCCAGCACGCGAGGATCCACGGCGAGCGATCGCGCCATCGCCGTGAAGCGGGCGGCTTTGTCCCGGTTCACCGCGATCACGTCGCCGCGCTCGAACAGGTCGAGCACGGCATTGGCCGCGCTGCACGCGAGCGGGTTGCCGGTATAGGAATGCGAGTGCAGGAAGCCGCGCGCGACCCGATCGTCATAGAAGGCCGAATACACCTCGTCGCTCGACAAGACGCAGGAAAGCGGCAGGTAGCCTCCCGTAATGCCCTTCGACAGGCAAATCAGGTCGGGCGCGATGCCCGCCTGCTCACAGGCGAACAGCGTGCCGGTGCGCCCGAAGCCGGTCATGATCTCGTCGGCGATCAGCAGCACTTCGTGCCGCTCGCAGATCTCGCGCGCGCACCGCAGGTACTCCGCGTCGTACATGCGCATCCCGCTCGCGCCCTGCACCAGCGGCTCGACGATGAAGGCGGCGATTTCGGCCGAACGTTGGGCGAGCAGGGCTTCGAGCGCCGCGGCCGCGCGCCGCGCCCCCTCGATGCCGGGCCCGGGGAAGGGCGCCGTGACGCAGGGGCGCAGCAACGGCCCGTAGGCATCGCGGAAGATCGCGACGTCGGTCACGGACAGGGAGCCCAGCGTTTCGCCGTGGTATCCGCCTTCGAGGGCCACGAAGCGGTCCTTGCCGGCATGGCCGCGATTCGCCCAGTAGTGGAACGCCATCTTGAGGGCGATCTCGGTGGCCGAGGCGCCATCGGAGGCGAAGAACGCGTGGCCCAGCCGCCCCGGCGCGAGCGCGGAAAGACGCTCGGCCAGGCGCACGGCGGGCTCGTGCGTGAAGCCCGCGAGCATCGCGTGCTCGAGCGCCTGCAATTGCGATTGCACCGCGGCGTTGATCGCCGGGTGCGCATGCCCGAAGAGGTTGACCCACCAGGAGCTCACCGCGTCGAGGTAGCGCCGCCCCTCGAAGTCGTGCAGCCACGGGCCCTCGCCGCGCGAGACCGGCACGAGCGGGAAGCGCTCGTGGCTCTTCATTTGCGTGCAGGGATGCCACACCGCGGCGAGGCTGCGCGCCACGAGCTCGGCGTTGGTCACGCGCTAGCCCGGGCTGATGCGGTTGATCTGTGCCGCGGCGGCGCTGGTCGCCTCGGTCGCGAGCGAGGGCAGCGCGTCGCGCGGCACCGCGGGCGTGCCGGCCGTGAGGTAGCACAGCGCCGTGAACAGCGATCGCAGCGGCACGGCGGCGAGCGGATCGGGCGCTTCGCCATGATCGAGCGCCACGCCCGAGGCGTCCACGACCACGCGAAGGCCTTCCTCGAGCAGCGCGCCCGAGCCGTGCGCCTCGTAATGCCTGGTGAGCTTGTCGAGGATGAGCTCCTCGAGCTGTCCCTTCTCGGCCTTGCCCAGCAGCGGCACATTCGACTCCCGTTCACGATCGCCCACATTCTAGGGGCATGGCCGGCGCGCGGGGAGGGGCGTTGGCAACCGTCGCGCGCGAGTGCTAGCAACACGAAGCGCGCGTTTCGTGAAAAGAATGTTTCGTGCATGGCGGTCGCTTGGGTGCGAATGGACCCCTCGAGGAACCCTCACCCGGCGGTGCCTTCTGACCCTCACGGAGGACGATTGCATGGAACTGTTGGACCGTATCGAAACGCAGCTCATCTCCAACCGGCTCCCGCTCGTAGCGGTGACCCTTGCCGCGGTGCCCTACGCGAACACGCCGGTGGTGTTGACGCTGCATTGGCATGGATTCGTCGAGACGCGCCTCGCGAACGTGACCGACGCGAACGTGGTGGCCTACCAGCCCGTGCCCAGCTCCGCGTTGCAGGTGAACGATCGCTGGGACCGCCTGGACGAGCTCGAGAACGAGGTGCTAGACGTGGCATGGGAGCTCGGCGCCTGGGACCTCGCCCGGGTCGAGGCGGCGCCCTTCGTGCGTCCGGGAGCGACCGAGCAGGAATCGCTCGAATGCATGGGCGCATTCGGCTCCTTGCCGATCGCCATCGAGGGCCAGCTGCCGGTAGTGGCCGAAGTGCCCGATGCCGATGATTTGATAGAGACCGCCTCGCGAGCGGGTTATCTCCAGTGGGTGTTCCGGCCGGTGCGCGGCGGAGTCTGGGCCGAGGTCGCCGAAGACGCGACGCTGCAGGAAGGCGGGTACCGCAATCCCCCCTGCCCGCTGGTCGCGGCCCCCGGAACCGTGGTCCCGACGCACAAGCCCCGCCGCGTCGTTTACCAGCTGGGCCGCGCTCCCCGGCTGCAATAGTCTTGTTTTTCAGGGGCTTGCAGCCCTTGCCTGTAAGCGGTCACTGACCGCTATCCCCACTTCTCGTCCGGCACTTGAAATAGGCGTTGTCCGAGCCTATTATTAGCACTCGTCGCGGGTGAGTGCTAAAGCCCCGCCGCCTTCTGTGAAACCGGGAGGTGCCCGATGACCGCCGGGGAACGGTGCCTTGCCACCGCCCACCGCCGGTCGGGACCATCCCACCAACGAGGAGCCACACAACATGAAGCTTCGTCCGCTGCACGATCGCGTCATCATCAAGCGCCTGGAAGAGGAGCGTAAGACCGCTTCCGGCATCGTCATCCCCGACACCGCCGCCGAGAAGCCCGACCAGGGCGAGGTGCTCGCCATCGGCCCCGGCAAGAAGAACGAAGACGGGAAAGTCAGCCCCGTCGACCTCAAGGTCGGCGACAAGGTCCTCTTCGGCAAGTACTCGGGCACCACCGTGAAGATCGACGGTGACGAGCTGCTCGTGATGCGCGAGGAAGACATCATGGCCGTCGTGAACTGACCGGCCGGCCCAACCGAATTCGAGAGGAATACAGACATGGCAGCCAAAGACGTCAAATTCAAAGAGTCCGCCCGCGTTCGCATGATCGCCGGCGTGAATATCCTGGCCGACGCGGTCAAGGTCACCCTGGGCCCGAAGGGCCGCAACGTCGTGCTCGAGCGCTCGTTCGGCGCCCCGACCGTCACCAAGGACGGTGTCTCGGTCGCCAAGGAGATCGAGCTCAAGGACAAGTTCGAGAACATGGGCGCGCAGCTGGTGAAGGAAGTCGCCTCCAAGACCTCCGACGTGGCCGGTGACGGCACCACCACCGCGACCGTGCTCGCGCAGTCGATCGTCGCCGAGGGCATGAAGTACGTTGCCGCCGGCATGAACCCGATGGACCTGAAGCGCGGCATCGACAAGGCGGTCAACACCGCCGTGGAAGAGCTCAAGAAGCTTTCCAAGCCCTGCAAGGACAGCAAGGAGATCGCCCAGGTCGGCTCGATCTCCGCCAACGCGGATCCCGAGATCGGCAAGACGATCGCCGACGCGATGGACAAGGTCGGCAAGGAAGGCGTCATCACCGTGGAAGACGGCAAGGGCCTCGAGAACGAGCTCGACCTCGTCGAGGGCATGCAGTTCGACCGCGGCTACATCTCGCCCTACTTCATCAATAACCCCGACAAGCAGGTCGCGATCCTCGAGGATCCGTTCGTCCTGCTGCACGACAAGAAGATCTCCAACATCCGTGACCTCCTGCCGGTGCTCGAGCAGGTGGCCAAGGCCGGCCGTCCGCTGCTGATCATCGCCGAGGACGTCGACGGCGAGGCGCTCGCCACCCTGGTGGTGAACAACCTGCGCGGCATCCTCAAGACCTGCGCCGTCAAGGCCCCGGGCTTCGGCGACCGCCGCAAGGCCATGCTGGAAGACATCGCCATCCTCACCGGCGGCACCGTGATCGCCGAGGAGCTGGGCCTCAAGCTGGAGAACACCCAGCTGAAGGACCTGGGCCGTGCCAAGCGCGTCGAGATCGGCAAGGAGAACACCACGATCATCGACGGCGCCGGCAAGGAAGAGAACATCAAGGCGCGCGTGGAGTCGGTGCGCAAGCAGATCGACGAGGCCACCAGCGACTACGACAAGGAGAAGCTGCAGGAGCGCGTGGCGAAGCTGGCCGGCGGTGTTGCGGTGATCAAGGTCGGCGCCGCGACCGAAGTCGAGATGAAGGAGAAGAAGGCCCGCGTCGAAGACGCCCTGCACGCCACGCGTGCGGCGGTGGAAGAAGGCATCGTGCCGGGCGGCGGCGTGGCCCTGCTGCGTGCCCGCGATGCGGTCTCGAAGCTCAAGACCGACAACGAGGACCAGGCCGCCGGCGTGAAGATCGTCCTGCGCGCCCTGGAGCAGCCCCTGCGCGAGATCGCGCGCAACGCCGGCGACGAGCCGAGCGTGGTGATCGCCAAGGTGCTCGAAGGCAAGGGCAACTTCGGCTACAACGCGCAGACCGGCGAGTACGGCGACATGGTGGCGATGGGCGTTCTCGATCCCACCAAGGTCACCCGCTACGCGCTGCAGAACGCGGCTTCCGTCGCGGCGCTCATCCTGACGACCGATGCCATGGTCGCCGAGCTGCCGAAGGACGAGAAGGCCGGCGCCGGCATGCCCCCGGGCGGCATGGGTGGCATGGGTGACATGGACATGTGATGTCGTCATCCCGGCGTACGGCCGGGATCCCATGCAAAAACCCCGCTTCGGCGGGGTTTTTCTTTTGCGGCGCGTTAGCGAAGCGTCCGGGCGGGCGCTACACAATTCGCGCGGTGGCAGGCCTGGACGGGCTAACCGAATCTGGCGGGACTGTAGGGTTGCATGTCGATGGCCGGCTGCCTTCCCGCGACCATTTCCGCGATCCGCTTGCCCATCACGGGCGCGGCGGTGATGCCGAAGTGGCCGTTGCCGAAGGCGAACCACGCGTTGTCGTAGCCGGGCGCCGGGCCCAGGGCCGGAAGCCCATCGGGAAACGAGGGCCGGTCGCCCGCCCACTGCGACACGTGGGCGAGCTCGAGCGCGGGGAACATCTTCTTCGCCTGGCGCTTGAGGAGCTCGGCGCGGCTCCAGTCGGGCGGGGAGCCTTCGCCCGCGAACTCGGCAGTGCCCGCCACGCGCAAGCCCACCGTCATCGGGGCGCACGCGAAGGACAGGTCGCGATTCGTCACGGTGACGCGCGGCATCACGTTCGAACCGTGCACGGTGATGTGGTAACCGCGCTCGGCTTCGAGCGGCACGGCGATGCCGAGCGCGGCCGCGAGCTTGCGCGATCCCATGCCGGCCGCGATCACCAGCCGCTCGACCGGCGTCGAGTTTCCCTCGCTCACGAAGGCGTTCACCTTGCGGCCATTCATGGCGAACGAGTCGATTCTCGCCTGCACGATCCTGCCGCCGCCCCTCTGCAGCTCCCCCGCGAGCAGGACGGTGAGCTCGTGCGGGTTCTTCACGCGGCCGTTGTCGGGCAGCAGCAGGCCGCTCCTGTAGATGGGTGCCAGCGTGGGCTCGGCCTCGCGCACCTGCTCGCCGCTGATCGCAATCGCGCGAATACCCGCCGCCTCGCGCATGAACTGCGCGAGCTGCGAGCCGCTGGCATGTCCATCGCGCTCCGAGACGTAGAGCTGGCCACAGCGATCGATCAACGCCTCGGCCGGCGTTCCGCGCGTGAGCTCACCGTAAGCCTCGAAGCTGCCGCCATGAAGCTCGCGCATCGCGCGCGAGGTCCGCAGCGCATTCTCGACGGACGAATGCTTCACCGCCTGCAGGAACCAAGGCAGCGCCTTGAGGAAGTAGCCGGGACGGACCTTGAGCGGGCCCTCGGCATCGAAGAGCCACCTGGGCGCTTCGCGCAGGATGCCGGGCACGAGGTAGGGGACCACGGCGCCGGGACTGACGTTGCCCGCATTGCCGAAGGAAGTGCCTTCGCCCAGCTTGCCGGCCTCGACGAGCGTCACGGCGAAGCCTTCCCGCTGCAGGAAGAGCGCCGAGCACACGCCGACGATGCCGGCGCCGACTACGGTGACCTGTGCCCCCATCATTCGACCTTGATGTTGCGTTCCTTCACGAGCTTGCCGAACTTGGCCATCTCGGCGCGCACGAACTGCGCCGTCTCGGTGGGGCTCTTCGTGCCGTCGGGCTCGAGGCCCAGCGCGATCAGCTTCTCGCGCAGGTCCTTCCGGGCAAGCACTTCCTTGAGGGCGGCATTGAGCTTGGAGACTACTTCGGGGGGCGTGCCCGCAGGAACCTGGATCGATTCCCACGTCGCGATCTCGAAGCCGGGAACGCCGGCCTCGGCCACCGTCGGTATTTCCGGTGCTGCGGTGACGCGCTTGGCTGTGGAGACGGCAAGTCCCTTGAGCTTGTTGTCCTTCACCAGCGGCATGGCCGAGCCGATGCCCGGAAACATCATGCTGACGCGCCCCCCCAGCAGCTCCGTGATCGCGGGGCCGCTTCCCTTGAACGGCACGTGCAGGATCTCGGTACCGGTCATGGCGCAGAACATCTCGCCGGCGAGGTGGGCCGCGCTTCCCTGCCCGAACGAAGCGTAGGTGAGCTTGCCGGGCTGCGACCTCGCCAGGGCCACCAGCTCGGCCACGCTCTTGACCGGCAGGCCCGTGGGCGTGATGAGCAGCAATGGCACGGTCGCCACGAGAGTGACCGGCACGAAATCCTTCTGCGGATCGTAGGGCAGCTTGTAGAGCGCCGGATTGATCGCGAAGGAAGCCGAGACGAAGAGCAGCGTGTACCCGTCCGCAGGCTGGCCCTGGACGTATTGCGTCGCGACGATGGTATTGGCGCCGGCCTTGTTCTCGACCACGACCGGTTGTCCGAGCTTCTCGCCCAAGGCGGCCGCGGTGAGCCGCGCGGCCGCATCGGAGCCGCCACCCGGGGGGAAACCGACGATCAGCTTGATCGGCTTGCCCGGGTATTGGGCGAGGACGTCGCCTGCGCCCACGAGCGCGGCCGACGCCAGCATTGCGATCGACAACAAGCGTGCGAATGACCGGCATGACATGGGAGGCTCCGTCGATTGGGGAGGCAGGAGAATGCCATATCGAGAAGCAGCCGCATGCGTGTACGAAATTCGCGACAGGCGGCTTCACGCCGTCCGGTGCGGCGACATCGGTTGCTACGACGGACGGACGACCTCACGCACGGCCGGCACACGCCGACGCGTGTTGATTCGCGCAGCGACAAAAGGTCGCTGAAGCCGTCGCGTGAATGTGGCTCCCCTGGAGACATCGAAGGAGCTATTTCATTTTTAAAATCAAACGGATAAAACGAAGCCCTTTTTCGTGTTGTCTTGCGTCGCCCGTCTCAGTCGCCAAACGACGACATTCGCAATCGGGTTCCTACGATGCGTTTACACCAACACCGCACATAGGAGTCCCGAATGAATCGCAAGCTCTTTTCCGCCCTCGCGGCCACCGGCGCCCTCGCCGTCGGCATGCTCGGCATCGCTACCCCGATGAACGCCAACGCTCACTGGGTCCAGGCCCCGTGCGACTTCGTCACCGCCGGCGGTTTCGTCTTCAAGGACAACAAGGAGATGGCCAATTTCGGCGCCCACGGCGGGTGCAAGCACGGCGAGTTCTGGGGCAACGTGAACTACGTGGATCACGAAAACCAGTTCCACCTCAAGAGCACCCGCATCACCGGGTACCTGTTCGATCCGGAGACGCCGCTCGCGCGCGACATCTGCGGCTGGGCGCGTATCAACGACCAGGAGCAGGAGGTGATGTTCCGCATCCGCCTGGTCGACAATGGGGAGCCCGGCAGGAACGACACCTTCGGCATCACCATCGACAACTGGTACACCTCGGGTGAGCGTTTCTATCGCGTCTCCTCGCGCAAGCTCGCCAACGGCGACAAGGGCGGCGGCAACGTGCAACTGCACAAGGGCAACCGCTCCAACAGCATCGATCCCGGCTACTTCACGCTGCAGGAATGGCAGATGTGCGGTGACATGGCCCACCCGTAACAGGGCGGCGCCATGGGACGCCCCCGCGAAAGCGGGGGCGTTTTTTTTTTCTAGTTTCGCGTCATGTCCTGGATGCGCCGGTCCACTCGGTCCCACGCGGCGCGGGTGGCGGGGCGTACTTCCTCCCAGGTCATGTCGTTGCCGCGAAAGCGCGCGTAATCCGCCGCGAGATCGTCCTCCACCTCGTCGAAGCTGCGGCCGTCATAGCGCGCTCGCCCTTCGTAACCGGCGCGATATGCCGGAGCCCATGCGTCATAGTCGCGGCCCTGCGAGTAGTACGGCTGCTTGCCATGGTTCTCGCGCCAATAGGCGTCCTCCTCCGTGGGGTCCACGAGCTCGGCGACGCCCTTGCCGGCAAGGCCTCCGGCGATCGCGCCGATCGCGGCTCCGACAACGGTGCCTGCGGGCCCACCGACCGCCGTTCCTGCGGCGGCGCCGGCAGCGCCACCGGCCGCCGCACCGATGCCCGTGCCGACGGGATGCGCACCGGGCTTGCCGCTCAGGGGATCGCGATTGGGCTCGCCGTCCTTGCGTGGCGTTTCTCTCATGGGTCGCTCCTCGGGTGATGTTGGCCTCGTTGGATGCGCGCGCCGCCAAGGCGTTTCCAATGAGAAAGCCCCGCCGAAGCGGGGCTTTCGTTGCTGCCTGCAGCGAGGCTACTTGCCGTCGCGATCCGAGTCGCCGGGCGCGGCGCGCTCCACGGTGTCGCTCAGGCGCTGCCAGGAATCGCGCGTGGCGTGTTTGGCGTTGTCCCACGCCAGGCGCGACTTGCCTTTGGTGCGCTGCCAGTCGCGCGAGAGGTCGCCTTCGACATCCTCGAAACGCTTGCCGGGATACTTCGCATAGCTCTCGTAGCCGTATGCGTAGGCAGGCCCGTAGTCGTCGAAGTTGTACTCGCGGTTGTAGTACGGGCGCTTGGTATAGCTCTCGCGCCAATACGCGTCTTCTACCGTGGGATCGATCGATTCGGCGATGCCCTTGCCGGCAAGCCCGCCGGCGATGGCGCCGACCGCGGCACCGACTGCCGTGCCGATCGGGCCAAGCACCGTTCCCGCGGCCGCCCCCGCCGCCATGCCGCCTGCGGCTGCGCCGATGCCGGTGCCGACCGGGTGTGCGCCGGGCGCGCCACTGATGGGATCGCGATTGGGTTCGCCTTCCTTGCGCGGAGTCTCTCTCATGGTTTTTTTCCTCGAAGGGATGTCATGGAAGAGAAGGGTGTGCAAGGCGCATGCCACCGCGCAAGAGGTTGATAAACAGGCAGCTTTCCGGATCGCCGGCTGACTTGGGCGGCATGGTCTACGACCCACCGGCAATTTCGCAAAGGTAAGGCTGGGTTCATGTTCGGGGATCACACTGGCCTTGTCGTCGGATCAGGTCAGACGACTCCTCTTTCCCGGCGCGGCCCGCCGGGAATCTCGGGCCCGCCTCACGGCGGGCCCTTTTCTTTTCCGCTAGTGGATTTCGGGGTCCGGGAGCGCGGCGCCGCCTTCGAGGAAATCGAAATCGCAGCCCTTGTCGGCTTGCGTCACGTGCTTGAGGTACAGCGCCCCGAAGCCGCGCTGGAAATGCGGTGGGGGCGGCTTCCACCGCGAGCGTCGCCGCTCCAGCTCGGAATCCTCGACGAGGAGCTGCAGGCGCCGCGCCGGCACGTCGAGCTCGATGCGGTCGCCATCGCGCACCAGCCCGAGGGGGCCGCCCACGAAAGATTCCGGGGTCACGTGCAGCACGCACGCGCCGTAGCTGGTGCCGCTCATGCGCGCATCCGAGATGCGCACCATGTCGCGCACGCCCCGCTTCAAGAGCTTCTGCGGAATCGGCAGCTGGCCCCACTCGGGCATTCCGGGGGCGCCTTGCGGCCCCGCATTCTGCAACACGATCACGCTATCGGCTTCGATCTCGAGCGCCGGGTCGTCGATGCGCTTCGCCATGTCATCGTAGCTCTCGAACACGACCGCGCGTCCCACGTGCTTCTGCAGCCGCGCCTCCATCGCCGGCGGCTTGATCACGGCTCCCTGGGGCGCCAGGTTGCCCTTCAGCACGGCCAGGCCATCGCGCTCCACCAGCGGATTGTCGGGCGCCCGGATCACGTCGTCGTTCCAGACCCGGGCACCGGCGATGTTTTCGCCGAGCGTGCGGGCGTTCACCGTGAGGCAGGAGCCGTCGATGAGCTCGCCCAGGGCGGCCAGCAACGCCGGCAGGCCGCCCGCGTAGTAGAAGTCTTCCATCAGGTACTTGCCGGCCGGGCGTACGTTGGCCAGCACCGGGACCTTGCGGGCGAGGGCGTCGAAGCGCTCGATGTCGAGCGGCACATTGGCGCGGCGTGCAAGCGCCACAAGGTGAACCAGCGAGTTGGTCGAGCCACCAAGCGCCAGCACCGTGGTGACCGCGTTGTCGAAGGCTCGCGCCGTCGCAAGCTGCAGCGGCTTCAGGTCTTCCCACACCATGTCGACGATCCGCTTGCCGGTGAGGGTGGCCATCTGCGCGTGGCGCGAGTCGGGCGCGGGGATCGAGGCGGCACCCGGAAGCGTGAGCCCCAGCGCCTCGATCGCCGAGGTCATCGTCGAGGCCGTGCCCATGGTCATGCAGTGGCCCGGCGAGCGCGCGATGCCGTCCTCGACGCCCTGCCATTCGACCTCGGTGATGTTGCCTGCGCGCAGCTCGGCCCAGTACTTCCAGGTGTCGCTGCCGCTGCCGAGCAGCTTGCCCTGGAAGTCGCCGCGCAGCATCGGCCCTGCGGGCATGAATATCGCCGGCAGGTTCATCGAGAGGGCGCCCATGACGAGCGCGGGCGTGGTCTTGTCGCACCCGCCCATCAGCACGCAACCGTCGGCCGGATAGCTGCGCAAGAGCTCCTCGGTCTCCATCGCGAGCAGGTTGCGGTAGAGCATCGTGGTGGGCTTCTGGAACGGCTCGGACAGCGATATGGCCGGCATCTCCACGGGAAAGCCGCCCGCCTGCCAGACGCCGCGCTTCACCTCTTCCGCGCGCTGGCGAAAATGGGTATGGCAGGGGTTTATCTCGCTCCAGGTGTTGATGATCGCGATCACGGGCTTGCCGGCATAGTCGCTGCGGTGATAGCCCATCTGCGCGGTGCGCGAGCGATGGCCGAAGCTGCGCAGGTCCTTCACGCCGTACCAGCGGTGGCTGCGCAGCTCCTCGGGTGTCTTCCTCTTCATCAGGCGGCGACTTCCTGCGCCAGGGCGCGATCGTGTTGCAGCAGCGCCGCGGCGGCCGCTTTCACCGCGGGCTTCTCGGCATCGTCCAGGTTCGCGAGCATCGGCAACACGGGGCCCATGTCCGCGATGCCGGCCAGGCTCACCGCATCGTGCAGCACTCGGATGGGGCCGCGCGCATCGCGCTGGTCCTCCAGCGCAAGGTAGGCGGCGCGGAGCTTCTCGGCGCCGGCATAGTCGCCGGCCTTGAGCCGCTGCAGGATGCGCGTCGATCCGCGAGGCGCCACGCAGACCGAGCCCGAGGTGAAGGCGCGCAATCCGAAGTCCCGCCAGTGGACGATCGCCGGGCGCTCGCCGATGCCGCTCACGATGAGGGATCGATCGACCTGCTGCACCAGCTCGGCGAGGTATGCGTCCTTCGCCGGATCGTCGCGCACGATGGCGTACTTGATCGCGCATATCACGCCATCGCGCGCGAGCGTGGCGAGGGTGCGCGGCTCGATGTATCCCATCGCCTTCACGTACGCCACGATGGGCTTGCCCAGCCGGTCGGCGAAGCGACGCAGCGCCGTGGCGACCCCGCTATCGTTGGCGGGCAACGCAGCCGGAAGCCCCATGGCCGTCGGGAAGGACCGGCCGCGCAGCACGCCAGCCTGGTCCATCAGCTTGCCGTAGTCCGCGCCAGCGGAGGGAATCACCCAGGTCTTGTCGGCGGCGGCTTCGGCGATGAAGTCGAGCGTGGCGGCGTAGTCCGAGAGCGGCAGGTGGTAGAAGTTGGCGTTGCCGCCGTACATGAGGGTGCTCACGCCGCCCGCCTCGAGATGCCGGACCAGGGCCCGATTGGGCTCGGGAGCGAGGGCGAGGTCGGCGCGCCGCGCGAGCGGCGGCACCGCGATCACCGAGGCCGAGAGGTCCGCGGCGGTGACGGGCGTTGTCTTCATGGTTCCTCCGGGAAAGGGTCGATTCTACGGGGCCGCGGCCGGCGCACACCGACGCGAGGCGTTGCTCGAGGGGTGGCTCGGGTACCCGGGGAACGGCTATAATTTCAAGCTTTCCCCGGCCAGAAGGTCCTTGGCCGGTACCGCAAGCGCAGTCTCCCGGCCTGGTAGCTCAGTTGGTAGAGCAGAGGACTGAAAATCCTTGTGTCGGTGGTTCGATTCCGCCCCAGGCCACCAAATTCGAGCGATGAGGGATGAGGGATGGGCAGAAGCACGCTGCCGTCCCTGTCCCCCGTCGCCCGTTCCGCGTCCCCTATGCCACAATAGGTTCGCCTGCCCCTTCCTATAACGATAAGGCGAATGAACGTCTCCTCCCGGCGCTTCGCGAATGCCGTGGTCCTGCACGTCAGGGGCCGCCTCGACCAGGACACCTGCGAAGCCTTCCGTGGCGATCTCATGAAGTCGGTGGAAGGCTGCGCGCACGACGGCGGGACCGTGGTCCTCGACCTGTCGGAGCTCGAGTACGTCTCGAGCGCGGGCCTGCGCTGCTTCATGCTGGCTTCGCGCCAGGCGAAGTCGCAGGGCGGGCGAATCCTCGTGGCCGCGATGCAGCCGATGGTCTCGGAGATCTTCGCCATCAGCCATTTCAACCTCGTCTTCCAGACCTTCCCCACGGTCCGGGAGGCGCTCGCGGCGTCTTCGACCGAAGCCGCCGCGGCGTTCGACCAGGGCTAGCGCCGTGCGCCTTCGTTTCTGGGGCACGCGCGGATCGATACCGGTCGCGCTCACCTCCTCGGACATCCGCGACAAGCTCGCGTTGGCACTGGTGCAGGCTTCCGGCCGCACGTTCGCGAGCTTCGAGGAGGCGCATGCCTTCGCGAGCTCGGAGCTGGATTTCTCGCTCACCCACACGTTCGGAGGCCACACGCCCTGCGTCGAGCTCGAGGTTCCCGGCGATGAATACTTCGTTTGCGACATGGGCAGCGGCGCGCGGCCCTTCGGCGTGCACGTGTTCGCCAAGCAGGCGCGCCGGCCGGCGACGGTGAACGTCTTCATGTCCCACGTGCACTGGGACCACATCATGGGCTTCCCCTTCTTTGGCCCCGCCTACGCGCCGGGCACGAAGATCCGCATCCACGGCTGCCACAAGGAGCTCGAGCACGCGTTCCGCCTGCAGCAGTCGCCGCCGTGCTTCCCGGTGGACTTCGGCATGCTCGGCGCGAAGATCGAGTTCGTGACACTCACGCCCGACCAGCCCTACCAGGCCGGGCCCCTCAAGGTCACGCCGCACCTGCAGCTTCATGGCGGGGACTCCTACGGCTACCGCTTCGAGCTCGACGGCAAGGCGGTGGTGTATTCGACCGATTCGGAGCACAAGCTCGAGAACCGCGCCGAGGCCGAGGCGTTCGCGAACTTCTTCCGCGAGGCCGACGTCGTGGTGTTCGACGCGATGTACGCGCTCGCCGAGGCCATCAGCGTGAAGGCCGACTGGGGGCATTCGAGCAACATCGTCGGCGTGGAGCTCTGCCAGATGGCCCGGGCCAAGCACCTGGTGCTCTTCCACCACGAGCCCGCGAACAACGACGCGACCCTCGAGGGCCTGCTCAAGGAGGCGCGCCGCTTCGAGGAGCTCACGCGTGGCGACCATCCCCTCAAGGTGAGCGCGGCCTACGACGGGCTGGAGATCGACGTCTAGATGGGGGCGCTCGGCGGCCTGAGGGTCACGGCCCTCGTGCTGCTGGCCGCGCTGTCGCTCTTCATCATCTTCTCGCCGCTCGCGCAGGCGCTGCGCCTGGCGATGTTCGATACCTACCAGCGGCTCTTTCCGCTCGAGCGCGAGCAGGCTCCCGTCGCCGTGGTGCTCATCGACGAGAATTCGATCGCCCGCCTCGGGCAGTGGCCCTGGCCGCGAACGCGCATCGCCTACCTGGTCGATCGCATCCACGCGCACGGCCCGCTCGCCATCGGGCTCGACCTCATCTTCCCGGAGCCCGACCGCTATTCGCCGGGCGCGCTCGCCGCCGAGCTCCCCGTCATTCCCTCCAGCCTGCAGCAACTGCTCGAGTCCCTGCCCACCAACGACCAGCGCTTCGCCGACGCCATCCGCGGCAAGGACGTGGTGCTCGGCATATCAGCCGAGCGTGTGCTGGACGATCGTTTCAACCGCCCCCCTCGCCCCGCACCGGTCGCGCTCGCCCCGCAGGTGCAGGCGACGCTGCACAAGTACCCCGGTCACATCGCGAGCGTCCCCGTGGTCGACGCGGCCGCCGAGAGCCGCGGCATCATGAACTCCGGCCCCCAGGACCAGGTGGTGCGCCAGGTGCCGCTCCTTGCCGAGGTCCAGGGCGCGCTCGTGCCCTCGCTGGGGGTCGAGACGTTTCGCGTCGCCGTGGGCGAGAGGCTCAAGGTGGCGGCACGCGCGGGCGGGCTCGCGGAGGTCGCAGCCGGCAAGTTCCGGGTGACGATGCAGGACGACGGGCACACCTGGCTGCGTTTCTCGCGCCATACGTATGCCTTCAGCGTGCCGGCGGTGGAGGTGATGACCGGCGCCGTCGATCCGGCGATGCTGCGCGACCGCATCGTCCTGGTGGGCGTGTCGGGCCTGGGGGTGCTCGACTTCAAGACCACGGCGCTGGGCGAGTTCATTCCCGGGGTCTACGTCCACGCCCAGGTGATGGAGAACCTCTACAACGGCGTGTCGCTCGTGCGCCCGGATTGGGCGGTGCGCGCGGAGGCCGCCGTGCTGCTGCTGTGCGGGCTCATCCTCATCGCCTTCGTGCCGCGGTTGTCGGCGATGCAGGGCATCAACGTGGCCTTCGGCCTGGTGGTGCTCATCGCTGGCGCCGGGTTCATCGCCTTCGTGCACTTCTCCATGCTGTTCGACCCGATGTGGCCGGCGATCGGGACCATGGCGGTCTTCGGCAGCGTGGTCGTGGGCACGCTCTCGGAGACCGAGCGGCAACGGCGCGTGCTGCGCGAAGAGGCCGCGCACCTCGCAGGCGAAGTCGATGCGGCGCGGCGCATCCAGATGGGGCTGCTTCCGGATCCGCGCGAGACGCTTTCCCACGACCGGCGCTTCGCCATCGCGGCGATGCTCGAGCCGGCGCGCACCGTGGGCGGGGATTTCTACGACTGCTTCATGGTGGACGCGAGGCGCCTCTTCCTCATCGTGGCGGACGTCTCGGGCAAGGGGCTGCCGGCGGCGCTGTTCATGGCGGCCGCGAAGTCGCACCTGAAAAGCGCGGCCCTGCGCGAGCGCCAGATCGGCGAGGTGCTCACGCGCGCCCAGGACGAGATCGCGCGCGAGAATCCGGAGCAGCTTTTCGTGACCGCCTTCGCCGGCATCCTCGATGTGCACACCGGCGCCCTCGAGTACGCCAACGCCGGGCACGAGCCGCCTTTCCGCCGCCGGCCCGACGGCGTGCCCGAGCGCTTCGGCCTTCCGGGAGGCCCGCCCTTGTGCGTGGTGGAGGACTTCGAATATCCCACCGAGCGCACGCAGCTGGTGCCGGGTGAGTGGGTCGTCATCGTGACCGACGGCGCGACGGAGGCCATGAACCCGGCGCGCGGCTTCTTCGGGCTCGAGCGCCTGCGCACGTCGCTATCGTGGATGCCGCGGGAGGCCTCGCCCACGGAGCTCATCCGCAAGCTCGACGAGGACGTGAAGAAGTTCGCGGCGGGCGCGGAGGCCGCCGACGACCTCACCTTGCTCGCGTTTCGCTGGGAAGGCGTTTCGGACCGGCCCGTGGCCGGGCCGCCGGGCGAGGCTAGCGGACGCTGATCTCCACGCGCCGGTTGCGAGGCTCGGCCACGTTGTCCTCGGTAGGCACGAGGGGTTCGCGCTTGCCGCGCCCGGCCGCCTGGATGCGCTCGGCCGGGATGCCCAGGCCGACCAGCGTCTCGCGCAGGCGCTGCGCGCGGGCAAGGGAAAGCTTGTCGTTGTAGGCGAGGCCGCCCACGGTGTCGGTGTGCCCGATCACCATGATGTCGGGCAGCGGGCGGCGGCGAAGCTCGCCGAATACCTTCTCCAGCTCCAGGCGCGACTCCGGCGTGAGCTCGTCACGCCCCTCGAGGAAGTAGAGGGTGAAGCTCGCCGGGCGGCCCGGCAGGGCGGCGAGCGCCCCGGCGAACTCGGAGCGCAGCTGCGCCTCGCCCATCTGCGCCGGCTGCACGCTGCCGTCGGGAAGGACGCGTTGCGCTCCGTAGGCCTTGTCCACGACGCGCCGTTCGCCCGCGCGCTCGACCACGATCGAGCCCACGTGGCCGTCGGCCGAGGGCAACACGGCGAAGAGCGCGGCGGGCACGCGGGGCGCCGGCGCGGGTTCCGGGGTGGCGCAACCCGCGGCGAGGAGCGCCGCGGCAAGGCCGGCTACCGCTACGAGCTGGCGCAAGGTCCCGCTCT